>OGNI01000928.1_pt1 | contig 18506 bp, 10 predicted proteins | sample 1573421 | NCBI WGS metagenome assembly OGNI01 (sample SAMEA2581928, study PRJEB24529) | metagenome | biome: Human gut stool | place: China | collected 2011
TATGATATAGGTGATGCTCCTCAGAACCTTAGCCCTGGAATAATCAATACGAATATAAATCGATTCATTCTTTATAGCCGGAATAGCACAGAGTTCTTGTCCCTCGAAAAGATGTTCAGGATTGACTTGAGAAGTATTTGAAGAAATCTTCACCTGAACGTTCGATACATCTTCCGTAGGTATCGCCATCACCTTTATATCCCGATAAAAATCATATTTATTCTCGGGTACTTTCAGCCTTAATTCCAGTTGCTTTCCGCCCGATACTACCGTTTCGATACTTTCCAGACGTTTCATCGCATCTTCCGGCTTTATCCATGGGCCACCCGCAACAAAGCCATTAGATACATGAAACTCAAAGTCAAGCCCCAAGCGTTCAGTTTCTCTTGCTACATAGTAAACGTTATCCCACCATTCTTTGCTCATTGCCAACTCAGTACCCGGCAACTGATCTCCATGAACCTGATCATAGAAAACAATACCACCAATACCGATCCGCTTAAACGCTTCCAGATCTTTGGTCATCCCCTCCTTTGTAGAAGGGAATTTACCATGAAACCACCACATCTTGGTCCGGGCCGAATCCTGAGGATTCAAAAAGCCGGTCAGAGCTTTATTGAACGTTCCTCCGGGAACCGGGTAAGAGTCGGCATAGCATACGATACTCACTAATAAAAAAAGCGAAAACAATCTGATTTTCCTCATACAATCATCCTCCAATAGAATTCCGTTAATATCCGGGGTTATTAGTCCACGATGCCTGGATGTTCATCACCGTCAGTGGAATCGGCAAGAGTAGATCTTTCTCAGACGGATTGTTTGCGCCCATTTTAGTAACATGTTCATAGTGATCCGAGAAATTCTTTAAGGTCGAAACAAAAGTATCCTTTCCCATTCTCACCAGGTCAAAGTACCGTTTACCTTCCCCTATAAACTCGTATCTCCTTTCATCCATGACATCATCCATTGTCGGAACATGGTCCAAAGGAGATAAATCGGCACGTTGACGAATGGCATCAATCCATTCTTTAGCCTGACTTGCCTTATTATTATTAATCAAAGCCTCTGCATAAAGCAGATACGCATCAGCCGGTCTCAGGATCGGGAAATTCAACGGATAGTCATTCCAAGCTTTTATCGTCTTATTGGTATTGTCTTTTACCAGATACTTTATCATCATACAACGTTCCTTGTAATGCTTAGCCGAATCCTCAGGAGTAAATCCATGTTCAGTAGTATCCCAGTAACCTTCCGTTACAGAGGTTTCCAATCGTTTGTCCCCTAGTTTTTTCATATCATTTACCAACAAAGTATCTACGCGGAAGTCCTGGCCTTGCAGGTGATAGCCACTATAAAACCACTCCGGAATCATAACTCCTCCGGAACCCTCCGTCACATATCCGGCCAATGAAGAACCAAGCCCCTGGTTTCCTGAAGCAAACTGCACCGAGAACAAATCATACGTATTCTCCTTGTTCACATCAAAAATATACGAATAATCCGGTGCAAATCTTGTTTTGGCCTGATCCATAATCGGCTCTAAAGTAGTCTCCGCTTTCTGATAGGCACTCCGGTCGTTCATCGGATAGCCTGCCATAGTCACATAGACCTCTCCCAACAAGCATTTTGCAGCAACAGAACCGACGCGACCAGCTTCCTCTCCCGTATAAAATGCTTCCAGGTTATTTCCGGCATACTCCAAATCAGAAATAATCAGTTTATAAATATCCTCTATAGGCTGCCGGTCCATCTTTTTGGCATCCTCATTTAAAACGGAGCGATCGACTACAGGTTGAGGTCCATAAGCTCTTACCAGCTCAAAATAAGCCAAAGCCCTGAGGAAAGAGGCCTCGGCACGATAGCGAACATAGTGTTCAGGAGTTCTCTCTAACAGCATGTTTGCGTCAGCTATAATCTGATACAACCGTGCATAGATATCTTCATTGGTACCTGTCACATCCGTAACGGCAAAGTTCCTCAGGTCAACCTGATCCCGTTGGGCATTCGCCAAAGCTGCATAGTACAAATTGTCCGAACGGCCTTCAGAAGCCATAAAATAATAAATTGTAGGAAAGTCCTGACTTCCTCCGTTACGTCCCAAACGGGCATAAACTCCCATCACGGCCTGGTTGATTTCAAATTCAGAAGAGTAAAACTTATCGGCAACATTATTTTCTACCGGATAAATATCAATAAGATCATTGCAGGAACATAAACCACAACATGCAATCATCGATGCTACTATATATATTTTTGTTTTCATAAGTTTTTTAATTAGAAGGTTACGTTTACACCAAAGGAAAAAGTTCTCGACAGCGGATAAGCTCCCCAGTCCGAAGATGCATTGTCTTGTGTAGCCGCTTCCGGTGAGAAGCCTGCATCATAATGGTCCCACATATACACATTATCACAAGATACATAAATGCGGGCTTTGCTCAATACACTGTTAGGTTTGAATGGAATGTTGTAACCTAAGGTGATGTTTTTGATACGGATATATCCGGCATCATACAACCAGTTCGTATCATACTGCCCACCCGTTACGGTTGCATAGAACGCAGGTGTCTTTCCATCCCCCGGTTCATCTTCAGACCAATAAGCTTTATACAGCCATCGGTCCAGATAATTATATTTCGGGTCATTGGTAGCGCGATTCCAGCTTCTTGAACCGATAGACAAAAGCTTGCCGCCCACACGCCCCTGCAACAAGACGGATGCATCAAAATCTTTGTATTTGAATGTGTTCGTAAATCCCCATTCAAACTTAGGCTGATAACTTCCCACAACTGTATAGTCATCGGACGTTATTTTGCCATCATAATTGTTGTCCTTCCACTTTGTATCACCAGGACGTTGCCCCGTATAGATGGCGATACCTTCCTTAGGAGTAATGCCATCAGCCTCAAAATCATTTGCAGTCAACGTTCTTTCCACTTCCAGAAGCATATAGGAATTGACCGGATGCCCTACTCTCTGGATAATAGTATTACCCTGTCCGGAACGGATATCCGAGTTGTCGTCCCCAAGACTCGTTATCTTATTTCTATTCAATGAAATATTCAGTGAGGAGTTCCATTTAAAGGATGAGGTTACGATATTGGCTGTATTCACTTCAAATTCCACCCCCCAATTATCCACATTTCCAACGTTGGACATCATATTGCTAAAACCGGTAATTAATGAAACGGGAGATTTCAGCAACAGGTCTTTTGTCACCTTCTTATAATAATCTGCTGAGAAATAAATCCGGTTATTCAGAACGCCGAAGTCAATACCAACATTATAAGAAGTAGTTGTCTCCCAGCCTAACAGAGGATTTGCCAGATTACCAGGGACATAGCCACTGGCCAGGTTCTGTGAATTTCCGATTGCATAATTCAGCGCAATCATGTTCGACAAGAACTGTGCTTCTCCAATGCGGTCATTACCAGCCTGTCCCCAACTTAAACGTAACTTGGCAGATCCAAGCCATTCAATATCTTTCATAAAAGATTCTTCATTCAGCTTCCACGCAGCCGAAACCGACGGAAAGAATCCCCATCTGTTTTTGGAGCCAAACTTAGACGAACCGTCTCTTCGCAGAGAAGTAGAAAACAGATATCTGTCCATCAAAGCGTATTGAACACGTCCGAAATAGGACAGAAGCGCATTTTCGGTATAGTCAATCTCATTGCTCTTCACCGTGCTTCCCTTATTCTTATCAAAGACCCAACTTTTATCATTTGGAAAGTCCGATACACTCTGCAAAGATGTATTTGCATTGTTCGACTCGTAAGATGCGCCTATCATGGCATCAATACTATGTAAGCCCCAACTCTTATTGTAGGTCAGCAAGCCTTGCACCAGCAACGAATTTGAGCTATTAGTGGAATAGCTGGAACTAGACAATTCACCGGGATGGCTCGCCGTATCCCATTTAGCATTGCACCATGTGGGGGTATATACTCTTTCATTTCTGTTCCTATAGTTCCATGCAACCATTCCTGAGACTTTCAAACCGTCAATAATATCAACCGTTGCATTCAAAGCTGTATTAATTCTGATATCGGCATTTTTTCTTTCGGGCGCAGTAGCCTGGATATAAGGACTAACGACATTAGGACCCGGTCCCCACTCACCATAGAACTTATAAGGATCGGCACCGGCATTTCTGCCACTTCCGGCAAGTACCCATCCGGGAAGTCCCAGCGTTTTCGAAACGGCGTTTTCCTTTCCGTCCACTTTGGCGCCTTTCTGTACTCCGTAAGAGGGAGCCACTGTCAGACCTACTCTGATACGATCCGTCATTTGGGCTTCTATATTGGCACGCAGATTATAACGATTATAAGAAGAACCATATACGATACCATCTTGTTGATAAACTCCCCCTGACAGTGAATAATTAATCTTCTCAGTAGCTCCAGAAGCGGTCAACTGAATGTCGTATGAAGGAGCAGTGCGGAAGAGCTCATCCTGCCAATCAATCGCATCTATTTCAGAACTTCCCCACCATGGATCGTATATACCATAGGTATTCCGCACACCATTTGCCCCCATATCAGCACGCGAAGACAGTTTCTTTCCAAGCTTTTGTTCCGCATAAGCTATTCTATCCGCCTGGCTGGTAGATGTGGACATACCGGAAGTTTTTGCCCATTGGTAGTCGTACCATTTTTTGTTAAAGGCAATCCACTCTTCAGAGTTCATCACATCCACCTTCTTCTCCAACGATGAAACGGCGGCATAAGCATTCAATGTAATAACCGGAGCACCGGTTTTACCTTTCTTGGTAGTTACCAGCACAACTCCGTTCGAACCGCGGGAACCGTAAATAGCAGCCGAAGCAGCATCTTTCAAGACATCTATCGACTCAATATCACCGGGATTAATGCCCGACAAATTATCGATAGGAACTCCGTCGACAACATACAGAGGGGTACTTTCCCCGTTGATAGAAGCCGCACCACGTACATTAATAGTAATATCGCTGCCCGGAGCTCCTGAAGTACTTCTGACGGAAACACCTGCCATTTGTCCCTGCAAAGCCTGTTCTACTCTATTCACAGGCCGGTCTTGTATAACATCCGAATTTATTTTTGCAATAGATCCCACTACATTGGCTTTTTTCACGGTTCCGTACCCTACAACCACCACTTCATCAAGCATCTCAGTATCTTCCTGCAGAGTAACAGCCAACATTTTTCCGTCTTCCGCCTTTACCCTCTGGCTTTGATAACCGATGTACGACACTTCCAAACTGGCATTCTCAGCAACATTCAAAGAAAAGTTGCCGTCAATATCAGTAATCGCACCGTTCGGTGTACCGTATTCTTTGACAGTTGCTCCAATAACAGGTTCTCCGGTTCCATCTACAACCTTACCGGTAGCCTTGATTTTCTTTACAGGAGTTGCAGTGCCCGGTTGCACCTTCTTTATAATAATCTTTTTACCCTGAATTTCATAACTTAGCCCGTTCTGCCCTTGCAGTATCTGCTGTACAGCCTCTTCTATCACAGCATCCTCCAGCGATACGGATACATGCTTCTTTGTATTCACATCAACCGATGAAAACACGAATGAATATCCCGACGATTTCTTTAGTTGTTCCATTGCCTCCTTCACCGTTACATTACTGTTTTTCAATGTTATACCTTGTGAGAAAGCCGATAAGTTAAAGCAAAGTGTTGCCGAGGCTATTAATATAGCCTTTTTTAAATGCCCCATAATTCTCTTGATTTTTTAAGGTTCAACAATTATATCAATACAATATATATTTCTCATCTTCGTGCCGATACTTCATCCTATTTGTAGAAGCTATCGTTTGAAGCACTTCGTCAATCGTATTTCCCATGATTTTAAAGCTGCCATAAAAACGTTTATTTTTCAAAGAGTCGGCAACCTCTATCTCTACATCATAGCTACGCATCAGCTTCTTTGCAATATCTTCTAACAACTCTTCATCAAAAAAGAGTTCATCGTTTATCCATACACTCGCGTTTTCTGCCTTTACATGGCTTTTTGTCATCTTACCGGTCAATTTATCAAGAACCATTCTTTCATTCGGCACCAGATAGAGTTCCTGCATGGGTCTAATCTCATTGTGCAAAGCAACCTTACCTTCCAGCAAGTTTACCGTTACTTCCGCATCATCGGGGTAATTCCGGAAATTAAATTTAGTTCCTAAAACTTTCAGATTTACCTCTTTCGTCTTAACTTCAAAAGGAACCTTTTCATTTCGCATTACTTCAAAATAACCTTCTCCTTCCAGCGATAACTTCCTGTCGTCTACACCAAACCCTTGTGAATATACGATTTTAGAGCCCGCATTCAACCACACCAATGTTCCATCTGGCAGGTGTAATTTAGTCCGTGCTCCCAGCGGAGCTTCAACGGTCATGTCGGCAAAAGTATGCTTGACAGTCTCTTTCCCCTGCCAATAAGCTCCCAGCGGTAATAACAGAATTAAAATAACAGCTGCCACGCGATATAACACTTTCCAGGAGAAACGGCGAACTTGCTTTTGCTTTTCTTCTGCCTTGGCAATCCTCTGTCTGAACAAATCAAACGCTTCATTTTTGTTGAAAGACGCTCCATCGCCCGACACTCCTGATGAAAACCATACCTCCAACCGGTTTCGTACATAAACTCGGTTAACTTCCGATTCCAAGCTCCACTGTTTCAGTCGGGCTAAGGATGGTTCATCCAATGTACCGGATATGTATAATGATATAAGTTCATCTATATCGTTATGTTTTTCTTCTGTATGCATATATCAAGTGCGTTTATAAATAAGACAAAAAAAAGAATATTCAGGGTAGTCGGCAATTGAAGTTTTTTCAATTCTCCATAAATATATAGAGAACCAGCAGCTTCAAATAATCCCCCATGTGCAGTTGAATGGATGCCAAAGCATTCTTAATATGATATTTAACCGTATTTACAGAGATATTCAGGTCAGCGGCAATTTCTTCATACTTTTTTTGCTCAAAGCGGCTTTTCTTGAAAACGGCACGACATTCCTTCGGAAGTTCCTCAATACATTGAGATAGTTTTCCTTCTAACTCCTGTTCCAGCAATGTGCCCAACGGATGATTGTCATCAACAAAGACAGCATCCAGAAACTCCATATTTTCCGGAAGCATGAAAGAAGAAAAGTGAAGTTCCTTTCGACGAGCCAGCGAATTCAACTCATTCAGGCATCGATTGCGTACTGCACGCATCAGATAAGCACGGATGGAATAAGTAATCTCGATGTCAGCGCGATGCTCCCACAAATAAAAGATAGCATCGTCCACAACCTCTTCGGACAAAGAAGAGTCATCCAACAATTGATATGCAAAACGGCAGAGTAAAACGTAATGGCAATCATATATATATTTGAATGCTTTCTCGTCTCCCAACTTCAGTCTTTCAATAATGTGTTTCTCCATAGTCATGTGAGCTACAAAAGATAAATTCTCCAAAAGTAGGAGAATTAAATATTCTTTTTCATAATATGCGTATAGATTTCAAGTATATTAGTTATAAGACAAAATTAAAAAGATATAGGGTAGTCAAAATAGAATAATAATCGTACCACAACATAATAAAATAAAATGTTGCGATACGATTATCATTATTGCACGGGAAGTTTTTATTCTCTATCTACCCTCATGCAAGATTTATTCCACTCCCTCACAGAAGCGAGTAATCACTTTTTCTCCTTCCGTATTACGAATATTCACATTCTTCATACTGATATTCTTACTATATATAAATTCAGCCCCCAATTTAGAAGTAATATCTATATCTTCCAACACAATACCATCAATCGGCATTTCAGGAATACCATTGAAGAATAAAGCACGGCGGGCTCCGGCGCAAACCAGGTTCTTCACATGAATATTACGGAAACAAGGTGTAGTTTCATCCACTGGCAACGGTTCTACTTTAGCAGGTACCTTCTCACCACTTTCCAACACTTCAACAGCCGATTTGCCACCATAATAAAGATTGAATGTAATCGGCTCCGTCGGGATATCCATCATGGCAATATTACGTATCCAGATATTCTCAACAACTCCTCCGCGCCCACGCTTGCTCTTAAAACGCAAACCGACATCCGTCCCCAGGAACTGACAATTGCTGACAGAGACATTGCGTACACCACCACTCATTTCACTACCAACCACAAAACCACCGTGGCCTTTGAATACTGTACAACCATCTACCACCACATTCTCACAAACACGTCCCCGGCGGCGACCGTCTTCGTCTTTGCCACTCTTCAGACAAATACCATCATCGCCCACATCAAATGTAGAGTTCACAATCAGTGCATTCTTGCAAGATTCCAGATCCAGACCATCACCATTCTGCGCATAACTCGGATTACGAACCTGTACTTCTTCTATCAACACATTCTCACACATCAACGGATGCAGGTTCCATGCCGGTGAATTCTGGAAAATCACACCCTGCAGCCATACATTCTTACACTCTATCAGGCTCACCATCACCGGACGAAGAAAATGACGCACACTCTGCCATTCTTCCTCGGTTTTCAGATTCTGAGGTACGTTCATATTACTGATAGTATCCCCTTTCAACGTCTGCGGATAAGGGAACCAGTAGGTGGGACGTTTATATACCCCACCCCGGGCGATAGTCTGTTTCCATACACCTTCTGTTACTTTCTCCCGTTTCAGAGGACGCCAATAATGTCCGTTACCATCAATGGCACCTTCTCCCGTTATCGCTACATTTTCCAGATTACGTCCGGAGACAGGCGATTGGCAACGGCGGGTATCCAATCCTTCAAACACAGTCTCTACCAATGGATAGAGGTCTACATCAGGTGAAAAGAGGATAACAGCACCCTTTTCCAAGTGCAGGTCAATATTACTTTTCAGGACAATAGGACCTGTAAACCAAACACCGGCAGGAACAATCAAATGTCCGCCCCCCTTTTCCGCCAAGGCATCAATAGCCTTGGCAAAAGCCGCCGTACAAAGTTCTTCGCCATTACCCACTGCACCAAAGTCAGCAAGGTTCACCTTGCGATCGGGGAATTTCGGTGCTTCTACCCTTGGCATATCAAAAGGCAGGTCTTTATATACTGCTTCATACTTATACGTTGAAGATTGGCAAGCACTGAGCAACCACAGACACACGGCTGCAATCACATACAATTGTTTCGTCATTCTTAGTTCTTTTTTATTTATAATCAGATATTTATTTCTATTCTCCCAGATAGAAGGAAGGTACGGGCGCTTGTGGATATCCCATGCTGCGATGCGCCACATAGCTACGATAAAGCGGATCCTGCATCAGCGTTACGCGGCGGTCGCGAGCCGGAATATTGGTATGATAGATACGCAACTCTCCCGGCAAAGCAGTAATCAGTTCTTCACGCCAATCACCTTCCAGGTCAGCTATCATCAAGATATCACCTTCGATTCCTTCAGTCAACACTTCTCCCTGCCATTTCCAGATGCTTTGTTTGCGCCCACCTGAAGATGAAGAAGCTCCCCAGCGGTTATCATCTCCTTTAAAAGTCTCACGCAGCAGATCCGCATCCCACCATATCCAATTACGGCAACCGGGTACTTCCGCATTTGTAGTGTTTATTTTCTTGCCATCGGCAGTGAGCAGGTATTTATCCGTGCTGCCACCTTTACGGTCTTCACTGGCAAAACATTCCATACCGGGATGTGAAGAATCAAAATCGGCCACCATACCGTCACCTACATGATAGGTGGTCTGCCCGATTTTCCAGATCAATTTGCCGGTAGCTGCATCCACCACGGAAACACCGCGACCATCCTCTTTCTTCGGTTCACTCACCATAAACACCTGCATACCTTCCATATCAGGATGAAGTTTGCAGAGATAAGCCTTGTCACTATGCCCCAAACCGGAAGACCAAAGTAACGTACCATTATCATCGAGCATACACGAGCCTAACAGAATCTCATCCCGTCCGTCACCGTCCACATCAGCCGTCACCATGCTGTGCGCACCCATACTGCGCACAATGGGATTTTCTTCATCCCCATCCCAGCGCCAGGCACGTTGCAGTTTTCCGTCTTTCAGCATCCAGGCATCTACCACCATCAGTTTGTAAGTGCCGCGGGCAGCCAATATATAAGGTGTCTTTCCATCCAGATAAGCAACCCCCATTTGGTTACGGTTCTGGCGAATCAGATTTCCATAGCGGTCGTTCCGTTCAGGCCAGTCCACGCGATCTATCTCTTTACCGGTCATGCCATCCAGCACGGAGAGGTATTCACTGCCACCACAAACACGACCTTTTTCATTCTTTACATAGTCATCAGCAGCAGTCTTGATAGCAACTTCAGCTTTCCCATCTCCATTGAAATCGTATACTATGAAAGGAGAATACCAGATTCCCGGTTCGATACCCGGTCCCATATCATAGGTCCAGAGGTAGCTTCCGTCACTCAGGTAAGCAGATATTTTATATGTCTTTCCGGTTGTATCTCCGGGCATACCGGGGTCAACATTCGTTTCGGGAGTACGGATGATATAGTCATAAATACCGTCACCGTTCAAATCCGCTAAAGCGATCTTCCCGGCTTTCACACCCTCTTTCAATGGAATAGAAGTATAAGGCTTCAATTCGGAAAGAATCACTTCCCGTTTCTCCGACAAGGCAGGTTTCTTTCCTTTCACCAGAGCTTCCACCCAATAAGACGCCTTTTCGGCAGGAGTGACATCCATAAAGTCACAAGTCTGTGTAAGCGGCTTTTTAGTCAGGCGACGCGTTTTACCGTCAGCTTCCCGATAGACATGAAATGCAGTACTGGGAGCATCCGATGCCAATAACCGCCAACTGAGATAAATACCTTTGCCATCGCGGGCAGGGGTTACTGTCAGTCCACGGTTCAGATTTTCAGTCACCCGTTCCCGGGTAAAACCTTCCACTAAGGGTTTCGGTTCATGCCTCGGATCAAGTATTTCATAGTAGTAATGCCTCTCGCGAGGGTCCTGGGCATTCAGAGTACTCGCCAACCCAAGCAGGCAGAGCATAATTAGATTCGATTTCATTGATTATCGCTTTAGTTTGAGGATGTACCGGAATCACCACAGATTACACAGATTTACACAGATATAAATATGATTATTAATGATAAAAAAATAATCTGTGATAATCTGTGGTGATTTCCTGTCTCCGAATTATAAAGTTCTTATTTCAAAGTCTGCATAGGAATCAAGTGTACAGGTCCCAGCAAACCGCTTGGAACCGGCTCCCATTTGCCATAATTATCCTTTTTATAATGGATATTCACAATATTGGCATCCTTATAAATACGCCAGGGAACGTCGCGCCGATCCATATCAGCAATACGGTTAGCGGGCAGATTGGTTACTTCCACCTCCAATGTATTCACGCCCGGACGAAGATACTTACCTACCAAACAACGATAAGGAACTGCAATAAGCGTAGCTACCGCCTGTCCGTTGATGCGTACACGGGCACTCTCACGAACATCCCCGAGGTCGAGCATCCACTCTTCGACATCGGCAGGACTCTTCAGTGTAAACGTAGTGGTATAGCAAGCAGCTCCCATCACATTCTTTGCACCTTCGGCAGGAATTTCCGTCCATGAGCCAAGAGATACACTGTCCGGAGTGGCAGCAACAGCAGGGCTTGCCTCTACAAAGCGGAATCCCCATTTATCGGTAAAAGAATAAGTTACCGGAGACGTCTTCTTCACATCGTTCTGCACCACAGGCGTCCAGTATCCATATTCGGGTGCAGAAACTTCCTGGTTCGCGAATGTCTTCAGGATAACAGATTCACCGGATGCCAATTGCAGGAACACTTCCGTCCTGTCATTATTCTGGCGCAACCGTGCCTTACCCGAGGTTCCGTTCATTGGATTATAAAGCATTGCCGAACGTGCCTGCACAGCCAAAGGTATCCAGTTCTCGGTATCTTCTGTTTTCAAAGCAGAGATGAAATAGTGGTGTCCTTCAGGATGCGAGCGGCGAATGCTGCTTAATCCGAAAGTTGTTTTCATCTCTTCGGGAACAGCAGCAGTGGCGGCCAGTGTACGAGCATAGTCTGTTCCAAAGAGAATATGTCCCTTTCCTTCCCGCTCCTTTATCTGTGCCAGCACCTTATTGAACTCAGTACGGCGTCCTTCCAAAGTATTCAGCCCCGGCACATCCTCCGGATATTGCTCCAGAAAAACAATCGTAGCACCTTCATCTGCCAGACGAAGCAGTTTCTCCAGTACATCGGCAGGCATCAGGCGGGCACCGGGAACTACCAGCGCTTTATAAGAGACACCACCGGAAGTCAATATCTTGCCGTCCTGACACATGGCATTACGGATGAAGTTATCAGAAATATAGTCCATATCATATCCCGCACTATAAATACGGTGCACCGCCTCTATAAAACGGGGAGCACGCTTTGCCATCTTATGAATATCGAAAAGCAACAGACGCCCGTCCTGTTCATCCCACATATCGTATACAGGCAGATAAACCAGGAAGTCATTATCCGGTTGTCCCATTTGCAGGAAACTCTGGCAACGGGTGACATAATCGAAAAATGCAGGGGCATCCCGCCAAATATTATTCGTAGGACTCATATCAATGGAAGCATAGAACTTCCAACCCGGCCAGGCAGCCTCAGCGGGCGAGTAAGTGGTTCCATGAAAATACATGTGATTCACACCCGAGATAAACATCAGGTCCATATCGGGTTTGCACTGCGAAAGTGAAGTGCGGAAGTGCTCTGTCAGCCAAGTGAATGTTTCTGAAGTAGTGAACGGTTTTCCGGCAATATGCGCTGCCGAAGAAGCATATTTCAGCATGGAAAGATCAGAGTCGTTGGGACGCGTCAGCGAATCCTTACGCAATCCCCGTATACCGAAATCAGACAAACCGAAACCTTCGCACTCCGGAATATCCACTGTGGCATAAAGGTCTATCAGATTTCCCGGCGAGCCATGAGCCTGATTTCTGGTTTTAGCCCCGTGCCGATGTGCCCACTCCGTCCACTGACGGGTGAAATTCTCCTGCAACAGTTCACCGAGAGTTTCACGATAATCGGAGATGATGCGCCGGGTCTTGTCCGAACGCTCCCCTGCCGCCAGAAACTCCGGCAGGTGTTCTTCCAGTTTATAACCGCGACGCGCCAGAAACTCATCAAAAAGTTCTTCCGACCAGTCCGCCCCGTAAACCTCATAGGAGTCGTTAAAGAAATTATGGGGATAAGCTGTAGCACCACCTGCCGTATCCTTGAACTTTCCGTCAAAAGCGCATTCAAAGCGTCCGAGATAGTTTTTCACGGCACGGGCCGAGAAATGATTCATCACATACCCCTCACCGCCGGGTGCCGCACGCTTCACCTTCTGCAAAGTCTTGCCGCAAAAGGCGGCAATCAAACGCCAGCTCCCTTTCGGAGCTTTCCAGCATAACATTCCGTCTTTTACCTTATCCGTCAAATCCAGACACTTCCCCGTATCGGAAAAGGCCATCAGACGCTCCAGTTTGGCATAAGGCTTTTGTTTTTTATCGGCAACCTCTATTCTCTGATCAAGCGTATTCCCGCCTTCTAACCGATATTCCGTAACAAACAGTTTGCAGGCGGCATCCTCTATCCCCACTTCAGGGCCTCCGAAAGGCCAGCCGGTACCGGTGTTCATATCAATCTGCATGCCCAGACGGGACGCTTCACTTTCCGTATATTGCAGCATCTGCATCCATCGGGAGGAGAGAAACGGAATATCCTTCGCATCATTTCCCTGTACGCCATAAATCGGAGTAATCTCCATCGTACCCATTCCCGCCGCAGCATATGCTTCCAGATTACGGGTCAGGTTTTCCTTATCCACCGCACTTCCCATCCACCACCAGCGTGCAGCCGGTTTGGCATCCAAACCAATCTCCGGCCACGAAACATCTTGTGCAGACAAAAAACCTGCACAAAATGCAAACATGGCAATACAAAACAATCGATTCATACCTATTTTATTTTCTCCAGTTCCAGACATCCCATAATGAACGGTCCCGTTGCTTTGGCGTCATTATCCCTCATCTTTTCACCTATGTAATATTCAAAACTTCCGTCGCGATACGGATGACCACCCAAACCGCCAACCTGGCAACAACGGGTCAGAGTCAGCGTTCCGTCCTGTTTCTCCACCAGCAATTTATCTTTCAAGCCCTGCAGAGCCTTTTCCGCTACAGCGCGGTATCTGGCATCGATATATCCTTTATTCACTGCTTTTGCATAAGCATACATACATTGGGTAGTCACGGATGCCTCAGGGAAATTACCCTTGCGTTTAGGTTGGTCGATAACCTGATACCAAAGTCCCGCCTTATCCTGATATTTCGGCAATGTCTCCGCCAATCCGCGGATATAGCCAATCATGTCGGCACGTCCCGGATGATTTTCGGGTATATAATCCAAGGCATCTACCAGCGCCATAAACCACCAGCCTATACTGCGCCCCCAGAAGTTGGGAGAATGTCCGGTTTCCGGGTTCGCCCAACGCTGGCTCTTGCTTTCGTCCCACGCATGATGATACAGTCCTGTCTTGGCATCATAGGTATGTTTATGACAGAGACGGAACTGCTTCACCGCCTCATCAATCCATTCCGGTTTATTGAATTCCGCACCATACTGCGCCATAAACGGAGAAGCCATATACAGTCCGTCCAGCCACATCTGATGCTGATAAATCAGTTTATGCCAGAATCCGCCTTCCAAAGTACGGGGCTGGTTCTTCAACTGTTTGATAAGGATATCCATTGCCGCTTTATATCGTTGGTCGCCGGTTTCACGGTAAAGGTCAAACAGCACCTTTCCGGAGTTAATGAAATCCAGGTTATAAGTGGACTTATCATACAGATGAATTTCCCCCTTTTCATTAATCAGAGAGTCGGCCCATTGCTTCACATAATCATAATAACGACGTTCGCCCGTTGTCTTCCACATCTGCAACATGGCGCAGCAACCCACTCCCTGGGCATAACCGAAGAACAGACGCTTGCCGTGATCCAACCGGTAAGCCTGCGGGAAACGCATCATCTCGGAGTCGGCAAACCAACGCGCATACGAGCCTTGTTCCCATGTATCCGTACGGAAAGGCACTGCGGGCAAACCCGACTTATTATAAAGATTTACACGGAAGAAGTTACAAAAGCCGTAACGTACGGCAACCGGCTCCGCTACCTGCGGAGCGGAAACTTCCAGCCGGCTGCCTTTTATCACAGCCACCGCCGGATAGAAACGCCGGTCGGCTCCCGCAACCAGAAAGCCCTTGACCGGAGCATTCTCAGGTGTCATCAAACCGTCTTCGGCATATTCAAAACTCAATACAGCCTTATTGCCGCTGACTTTCATCGTTTTGAAGAGCGGGCCGGAGTATGCCACATCCTTCCCATATTGTTTGGCAAGCGCCCACAAAGCCATGCGTTCACCCGCCACGCGCTTATTACGCGGATGAATATCCGTAGAATCCGCCGCATCCGTAACAACCGCCATGCCCACATTCTTCAGCCCGCTTTGCCATGTCTTGAGCTGTGCTTCACGAATACCGGCCGGCTGTCCTTTATGCGGAGCAATCTGCATGAAATAGAACGGCATGTCGGGTTGCTTCCATTCTTTCCGCCAACTGTTAATCATATTGGTGAATACCTGCTGATATTTTTCATGACGAATGGCATTCGATTCTCCCTGATACCAGATATTTCCTTTCACCGTATATCCCAGAATAGGATGAATCATACCGTTCCAAAGCGTAGCGGGGACCTTGCAATATCCCTTCTCCTGCTTCACATTCTTCAAAGCAAAATCTTCAAGTACATCTGCATAGAGCGGATTGTTCTTCATAACACTCATTTTCGTCCACGATTCCGCATGCGTGCCTCCCCATGTAGACTGTATCATACCTACCGGCACATTCAATTCCTTATGCAACCGGCGTCCGAAAACGAATCCCACAGCCGAGAAGTCATACAGGTTTTTCGGCGTGCACACCAGCCACCGGCCTTGACAGTCATCCTTTTCACCGTCGGGAGCCAACTGATGTTCCACCCGGAACAGACGAAGTTCCGGATAATCCGCGTCCTTCATCTCCTCGGCTTCCGTTGTCATACCGGTCATCCATTTTTTATCGGGATGCCTGGAAACCGGATATTCCATATTGGATTGTCCGGTACAGAGCCATACTTCACCTACCAGTACATTATTAATAGTAATCGTATTCTCACCGCTCACCGTAACAGACTGCCCTTTTGCAGCCGCAGGCGTTTTCAGCTTCACAGTCCATTTGCCGTCAGCCGCAGCCTTGGTTGTCACGGTTTTATCCGTCCATGACGCTTTTACCGAAACCCGTTCACCGGGCGTTGCCTTTCCCCACAGATTGACTTGCGCGTTTTGCTGCAATACCATATTGTCGGAAAAGATAGCCGGAAGTACCACTTTGGCAGAAACGGAACCTGCCAATACTAAAAGAAAGGAAATTAATCCAAGTAGTTTTTTCATGTGCCTTTGATAGTTTTAATAGAATTAAGAAATGAACTTTATTCTGTATTGCAAAAATAAGAGCTTCACGGCAAACGGACTCTGAGCCTTTTGGCAGTTCTCTTATTGTTTTTGTCGTTTATCACCTACTCCACCCCGCCCAAGACACGGTTATACTTGCCGTTTCTCTTACGGCAGCCAGAGATAAACCGCACGCAGACAGCTTGCACTTACCCCACACTGAGTTTTTCAGGCTACCTGTCTGAAGTTGTCGCAAAGATATAATTAAAAGATTTCCGATAAAAGGCTTTTAATTATATTCCAAACCTGCATACATATACCGTCTTTTTTACGTTTTTTGCATATTAAAGAATAAAAAAATCCCATTTCTGTATATTCTTTCCAAAATATTCCCTACTTTTGCACCAACTTAAGAATAATTATACAGAAACATGAAAAAGAAAGCCAATCGGTTAGATGCCATCAAGATGATTATCTCAAGCAAAGACATCAGTTCTCAGGAAGAGCTGTTGCAGGCTTTGGACAAAGAGGGCTTTGAGCTGACACAAGCCACCTTGTCACGCGACTTGAAACAGTTGAAAGTAGCCAAAGCGGCCAACATGAACGGGAAATATGTATATGTTCTTCCCAACAACATCATGTACAAGCGCAGCAACGACCAGAGCGCAAGCGAAATGCTGATGACCAGCGGCTTCATTTCCCTCCATTTCTCCAAGAACATTGCCGTCATCCGCACCCGGCCCGGCTATGCCAGCAGCATGGCTTATGACATCGACAACCGCGAATGTCCCGCCGTACTGGGCACCATTGCCGGCGACGACACGATCATGATGGTTCTGCACGAGGCTGCATCCCACGAAGAGGTGCGTATGTTTCTGTCACAAATCATTCCTAACATAAAGTAAACCTGTACAACTATATTACAACGAATATATAACGAAATAAAAGAAATGGATTCGAAACAGATTGATGTGATGGTGGCCGACGCCTCACATGAAGTTTACGTGGATAAGATTTTGGATACCATCCGAGAAGCTGCCAAGGTGCGCGGAACGGGCATCGCAGAACGCACACACGAATATGTGGCGACTAAAATGAAAGAAGGAAAAGCTATCATAGCTTTATGTGGAGACGAATTTGCAGGTTTCACCTACATAGAAAGCTGGGGAAACAAGCAGTACGTGGCAACATCGGGCCTCATCGTACATCCCGATTACCGCGGCTTGGGACTGGCCAAACGTATCAAGACGGCTTCTTTCCGCCTGGCACGCCTGCGGTGGCCCAAAGCCAAGATATTCAGTCTGACCAGCGGAGCGGCCGTTATGAAAATGAATACCGAACTGGGCTACGTACCGGTTACTTTCAATGAACTGACAGACGACGAGGCTTTCTGGAAAGGCTGCGAGGGCTGTATCAACCATGACATACTGGTAGCCAAAAACCGGAAGTTCTGCATTTGCACGGCAATGCTTTACGACCCGAAGTTACACGAGGAAGATAAAATATAATTAATTATAGATTTTGAATTATGAATGGGAACACACAGACTCGTTTACAAGCCTGATTCCCAATTTATAATTCAACATTCAAAATTCATAAGTATTATGGAAAAGAAGAAAAAAGTAGTAGTTGCATTCAGCGGTGGTCTGGACACCTCATTCACAGTTATGTATCTGGCCAAAGAGAAAGGATACGAGGTATATGCGGCTTGTGCCAATACCGGCGGTTTCAGCCCCGAACAGCTGAAGACAAACGAAGAGAACGCCTACAAACTGGGTGCTGTAAAATATATTACTTTGGACGTAACGCAGGAATATTACGAAAAGAGCTTGAAATACATGGTATTCGGCAACGTATTGCGTAACGGTACTTATCCTATTTCCGTAAGCTCCGAACGTATATTCCAGGCGCTGGCCATTGCACGCTACGCCAACGAAATCGGCGCAGACGCCATTGCACATGGTTCGACCGGTGCGGGTAACGACCAGATTCGTTTCGACATGACTTTCCTTGT
>OGNI01000935.1_pt1 | contig 18328 bp, 19 predicted proteins | sample 1573421 | NCBI WGS metagenome assembly OGNI01 (sample SAMEA2581928, study PRJEB24529) | metagenome | biome: Human gut stool | place: China | collected 2011
GATGTTATAGAACATATAAAGGACAAAGCGACATTCTTATCAAATCTTCCCAAATACATTAATCCTGAAGGGATTATCTTTATGTCATTTCCCGCGTGGCAAATGCCTTTTGGAGGACATCAGCAGATATGCAAAAGCAAAATAATTTCCCACTTCCCTTTCATTCATTTACTGCCAGCACCTATATATAAAGGCATTTTGAAGTTTGGCGGTGAGAGCACCGGTTGTATTGAAGAACTTCTCTCTATAAAGGAAACTAAAACCTCAATAGAATTATTTGAAAAATTAGTGCATGAGAAACACATTACAATTATAGATAGGCAACTGTTCTTCATAAATCCTCATTATGAAATAAAATTCCGATTAAAACCCCGGAGACTATATGCCATAATTGCCGGCATTCCATATCTGAGAAACTTCTTTACTACCTCATGTTTCTATACTCTAAAATGAAATTCTCCGTATTACTCATTCAAAGTAAACTGCCAGGCGCAACAGCAGCTATTATCGGTAATATCCGGATAGCAGCTAAGACATTCGCAAGTAATGCGTTCATCTATTGTTTTAGCAAAACCGCTATATTCAATTATACCTACCGATTTACAAGGATGATACTCCATCTGTTTTCGTTTGCGGGCTGTTTGCACATGACATTCAAGCGTGCGATACACCAAAGTTTTATTGTCTTTCCCCAGAATAATCTCATCATTGTTTATGTTCGCATAAAAACGTAACTGCAAGGCTTTTGCCAAGCCCTCCAGTCCTGCATGTTCCGGCAATCCGAGGAATTGTTTTATTCTTCTCGCCTCTGTTATCGTGAAAGACTTCCATGCTTCCCTATCGTGATGCATGGCTTCATCCATTCCAAATTTCCGTTCTATTGATTGAAACCACACGCCATCCATAGCCAACCAATTTTTGGAATAGGCTTCGATGAGTTTTATCAGTTCTTCTTTAGTGAGGGAACTTAAAAAGTTGTTTTGTTTCATTGCAAAAAAAGATTCGTACAAATAACCATACAAAATGGTTGAATAACAATACTGAATTATCAGACCAAGCATGCAAATGTATAAAATTAATCTAAAAATTAAAGAGAAATGCAGAGCAAATACATGATAAATTTCGACAAATATAATTACAAGAAAAATATACAAACTTATATTCAATCACCCTTCTTAGACAAACTCAGAATTCAGGAAAATTTTGAGCTCAGAAATAAGCCATAAATCTAGGCTTTATACAAATTAATTTTATACATTTGCATGATACTTTATTAATTATGAAGTAAACGTCAATCTATATAAACTTTATAAACACCCTAATTATGATGAAACTATCGCATTTCTTTTTCCTGATATTAATACCGGTTCTGTATTCTTGCTCATCCGATGAACATTATCTTGATTTCACCATTGAAAAACAAGATATAAAAATAGCAAAAGCATTTTGGGGAAGAATAAAAATATTAAGCGGTAATATGGATTATAGTATAAATAACTTGAGCTCTGATATAGCTGAAGCATATATCTATGAAGACGGGGAATATGGCAACATAGTCATAAAACCGATTCAGAAAGGTAAAGCAACTATTGAAATAACAGATAACATTTGCCACACCAGTATTATTATAAAAGCAGAAGTTGTAGACAATGAAATCGGAACCATCATACGTGAAAGCAATCACCCTTTATTGAAAGAAGGCGGCTTTTTATGGTTCAAAGAGGATGAAAAGCGCTCATTTCGCATAACCGTTCAAGATGTGGACATTGCAAAAGGGCTATATTCAATATACAAATCCGAGAAGAAATACTACCTCTCACTCGCCTATAAGAAGGATGATGGCAATGAGGCTACGGAGGTTTATGATATAGGAGAAAGCGACTATGTAGCATTGTATATGTTGGACACTGTTTTAAACTTAGGTTTATTCGAAACTACAAGATCGGCTCCTCCTCCTAAGGCTCACTGGCTGAGAATGAAAGGGATTAACAACGAATATAACATCAATTGCATAGCTTCTAACGATGAAGGATATGACATAGAAGGGGAAACTCGATGAAGCACCCAATTTATCGCTTTTTATCACTGTCAATATAAAAATTAAAATATGAGACTGAACTACACTTTATTTGGGGTACTGTTACTGCTTTGGAGTGGATGTGATTTTTCGGAACCGGAACCAGAAATCGAACCGCCGACTGTAGTAGAGAAAGATCCTGTTGATATAAAAGTATTTATAGAAACAGTAACGAACGATAAAACCTATGATTACATAGACTTATTGGGCAGAGGATTTGACTGTAAAAAGAGTACCATAAAGGGATATATAAATGTAAAAGGCAAAGTTATTGATGTAGAACGTCTGTTAGCAGGTGACGGATATGATTATGTAAAGCAGGAACCAATTAAACTATACCCTTATTCTACAGTAGAAATATTTTTGCTTTACAATGGGGGAGGTTGGGTTATAAGTGAAAATCGAGACTTGAATAAATATATAGATAATATCTATTTAAATAGCCAAGTGGAAACAAAGATAGGGGATGATGTTCTTAGGCTATTTACCGAAGATATAGGAAATATAGAGGAAAACTTGCAAGGCAACTATTTTCACAAAGCGGAATGTTTTCACCCTACCAGCAGATATACCCTTCCCCATGTTTGGCCACATTATTTGTGTTTTTTCTTGTCTAAAGAGTTCCTGAATGATTTAGAGAAGAGTAACGGGGATGAGATAGTGAAAAAATATGGTACCCATGTTCTTACCGATGTACTCTTGGGGGGATATACCTCTCTTACTTATGTTGCTCAATATAGCTATATGCTATCTGATGTGGACTTTAGGAAGCGGGTTCAAGCTTACACCAACTATTTTAATGCATCTCGTTATCCTCTGGATGTAAACCCAATTTTTGAGGAATGCAGTAAAGTAAATATTCATTTTAAAGCAAATGGAGGAAACCCGTCACATTTTGTTGCCGAAGGCGATAAAATCATGGGCTTTGACAAGTGGATTAAAGAAATTAATAATCAGGTGGGAACTTTAATCGGAATCGGACAATCTACCACTCATATATTTTTAATAAGTGATTTTGTGAAAGATGAAAAGAAGAAAACCGAAATAGAAAAAGCGATTCTACGGTATTGCAATCAATAACCGATACACAATTTCTGAATCTTTTTGAATACATCATTGGACATTTCATTGTCTTCTCTTTTTCTTTGAGTGGAAAACCGTTATCTTTGCACACCAAAATGCGCTCATAACAAAAGAGATACATATATCACAATGGAAAAGAAATTCAAACGCACTACCGTTACGTCGGCATTGCCCTACGCTAACGGCCCGGTTCATATCGGACATCTGGCAGGAGTTTATGTACCCGCTGATATCTACGTCCGCTATCTGAGACTGAAAAAAGAAGATGTAATCTTTATCGGAGGTTCGGACGAACACGGAGTACCCATCACAATACGCGCCAAGAAAGAAGGCGTAACACCGCAAGATATAGTAGACCGTTATCATACGCTTATCAAAGAGTCTTTTAAAGAGTTCGGCATCTCATTTGATGTATACAGCCGCACAAGTTCAAAAACTCATCACGACACCGCTTCGGAATTCTTCCGTAAGCTGTACGATAAAGGCGATTTTATCGAAAAAACAAGTATGCAGTATTACGACGAGGAAGCCAAGACTTTCCTTGCCGACCGCTATATCACAGGCGAATGTCCCCACTGCCATGCAGAAGGTGCCTACGGTGACCAATGCGAAAAGTGCGGTACGAGCCTCAGCCCCACAGACCTGATTAATCCGAAAAGCGCCATCAGCGGAAGTAAGCCCGTAATGCGCGAAACGAAGCATTGGTATTTGCCGCTTGACCAACATGAAAGCTGGTTGCGCCAATGGATTCTGGAAGATCATAAAGAATGGCGTCCCAATGTATACGGTCAGTGCAAAAGCTGGCTTGACATGGGCCTGCAACCCCGTGCAGTAAGCCGTGACCTTGATTGGGGTATTCCTGTACCCGTAGAAGGAGCAGAAGGAAAGGTGCTGTATGTATGGTTTGATGCCCCTATCGGCTACATCAGCAACACAAAAGAGTTGCTGCCTGACACTTGGGAAACCTGGTGGAAAGATCCCGAAACCCGTCTGATTCACTTCATCGGTAAAGATAATATCGTATTCCACTGCATCGTATTCCCTGCCATGCTGAAAGCAGAAGGAAGCTTTATTCTACCTGATAACGTACCGAGCAATGAATTCCTGAACCTGGAAGGCGACAAGATTTCGACTTCACGCAATTGGGCCGTATGGTTGCACGAATACCTGGTAGACTTCCCCGGCAAGCAGGATGTGCTTCGCTATGTGCTGACAGCCAATGCACCTGAAACTAAAGACAATGATTTCACCTGGAAAGATTTCCAGGCACGCAATAACAATGAATTAGTAGCCGTTTACGGTAATTTCGTGAACCGTGCCCTGCAACTCACCAAGAAGTATTTCGATGGTGTAGTACCCGCTGCCGGTGAATTGACAGAGTACGACCGCGAAACACTGAAAGAATTCTCTGATGTAAAAGCAGAAGTAGAAAAGTTACTGGATGTATTCAAGTTCCGTGATGCACAGAAGGAAGCCATGAACCTGGCCCGCATCGGAAACAAATATCTGGCAGGTACCCAGCCTCACCGACGGCGGCGAGTGGAAATGGAACGTGTGGGAACAATCCTGAACATCTCCCTGCAACTGGTTGCCAATCTTGCCATTGCATTCGAACCATTCCTACCGTTCAGCAGCGAAAAACTACGCAATATGCTGAACATGGACAGCTTCGACTGGGCTACTTTGGGCAGCACTAATTTATTGCCGGCCGGACACCAGTTGGCTACTCCTGAATTGCTTTTCGAAAAGATAGAAGACAACGTTATTGAAGCACAGGTACAGAAGTTGCTCGATACGAAAAAGGCTAATGAGGAAGCCAACCACAAAGCCAATCCTATCCGCCCGAATATCGAATTCGACGACTTCATGAAGCTGGATATTCGTGTGGGCACCGTATTGGAATGTCAGAAAGTTCCCAAAGCCGATAAATTACTGCAATTCAAGATTGCCGACGGACTGGAAAACCGTACTATCGTCAGTGGTATCGCACAACACTACAATCCGGAAGAATTGGTAGGCAAACAAGTATGTTTCATTGCCAATCTTGCTCCGCGTAAGTTGAAAGGCATCGTCAGCGAAGGTATGATCCTCTCTGCCGAGAACTTTGACGGTTCACTCTCCGTGGTTACAACCATGAAGGAGGTGAAGCCGGGTAGCGAAGTGAAGTAAAAATAATCTTAATGCCGAATGACAACTCAAGAACTCATATCTGCACGTAGCAACGAAGCCAATCTTGGCCAGGAAGAATTTGCGTGGTTGTTATTCGGCATTCATGATAAGACTCACGCTGTTTTAGGCAGCTCATATAAACCGACACGTCCCTCGCTTGACGCCCTAAAAAGAGAAATAGCCGAAGGGACCAACTGTGGCATTACTTTTACGGAAATACATGAAATCATGTATCAAGGGAAAAGAGTTATCATGTTTCAAATTCCGGCAGCCCTTAAAGGAATCCCGACTTCTTATAAAGGATACTATTATGGGCGCGATGGCGAATCATTATCAAAAGCTTATTGAAGGAAGAAAGCCGAACCTATTTATAGCAAAACCGGTTGCTCAGCAATTAGATCAGAAAACAGCCTATTTCAACAATAAAGGATTTGAGGACAGCTATTATTGTGATTTAATTTTAAAAGCACTCACTGAACACGGTACGCTTACAAAAAAGGAAATAACAGAATTACTTTGGAATAAGTTGCCAGATGTATTGAGCGAAAGCCAAAAACACTCAAAAGTCAGAAACCTACTTACCAAACTGAGGAAGCAGGATAAGATTAGAAATGCATCCAAAGGCATACACTCGGATTGGTTTCTTAATGCGGATAATTTAAACGCAATTAAATGATATCTTAATCATAAATCGAACAAGGAATGACAGAAGCATCACTCAAAGAGAAAACAGCAAAAGGATTATTCTGGGGCGGAATAGGCAACGGCGCCATGCAACTGCTAAACCTCGTCTTCGGCATATTCCTTGCTCGGTTGTTATCCACAACAGACTATGGCATGGTGGCCGTATTGACCATCTTCTCCGCCATGGCCGGAATTTTCTCGGAGAGTGGCTTCATCCTGGCACTTGTCAATAAGAAAGAGGTAAAGCATGAGGAATATAATTCCGTATTCTGGTTCAACATCAGTATCGGCGCATCACTTTACCTCATACTTTTTCTTTGTGCTCCTTTCATCGCCGATTTCTACCATACACCCGAGCTTACCCGGCTGGCCCGTTTCCAATTTCTGAGTTTCTTTATCGGAAGTTTCGGTACTGCCCCTACGGCCTATTTTTTCCGTAATCTCATGGTGAAAGAGCGTAGTCAGATACAGATAGCCGCCATTCTCATTTCGGGTATTACAGGTGTCAGTTGTGCCTACCATGGCTGGGGATACTGGGGAATTGCCGTACAGACCGTTGTGTATGTCAGCACCAACACTATCCTGCTTTGGATATTCTCTCCCTGGCGGCCTACTTTTTCGTTCCGCTTTCACCCATTACTGGAATTATTGCCTTTCAGCAGTAAATTACTCTTTACCTCGCTCTTCACTCATATCAATAACAACATCTTCTCCGCATTGCTGGGACGTTTCTACACCATCCAGCAAGCCGGTTACTACTCACAGGGAAGCAAGTGGACGACGATGGGATATTCCACCATTTTCGGAATGATAAACAGTGTAGGGCAACCTGTGTTCAGGGAAGCCTCGGAGGACAGGCAACGATTGCAAAACATATTCCGCAAGCTGATGCGCTTCACCGCCTTTGTCAGTTTCCCCGCTATGTTGGGGCTCGCCATTGTTTCTCAGGAACTGATCGTAATAAGCATTACAGAGAAATGGCTACCCTGTGTACCCGTCATGCAGATACTGTGCGTATGGGGAGCCTTCATGCCTATTTCAACTCTTTACTCCAACCTGATGAATAGCATCGGCCGGCCGAACGTATATATGTGGAACACCATCGCACTGGGCATCTTCCAGCTATTATGCGTGTGGGGTAGTTACCCGTACGGTCTGAATATCATGCTGATAGTCTATACAGCAGCCAATATCTTCTGGCTACTCATCTGGCATTATTTTGCTCATAAACATATCGGAATTTCCCTGCTTAATACACTGAAGGATATAGCTCCCTATCTCATTATATCTGTAGCAGTAATGACTTTTACTTACTGGGTAGCAGGTTATGTGAAGAACATCTATCTTTCCTTACTGGTGAAAATCGCTTTAGCTGCCTCACTCTACATATTCCTGATGTGGAGCCTGAAGTCGACCGTATTCAGGGAAAGTCTTCAATATCTATTTAAAAAGAAAACCATACAATAATGACACTGCAAAATGTAACTGTAATCATCCCTGCGCACAACCGTCCCGAGCGCTTGCGCAGATTGCTCGACTACTATAGCCGCACAGATATCAAGGTTCTTGTTCCCGACTCATCCGACCATCCGTTTGCCGATGCGGAGAAGTACCCGGACATCACTTATCTGCACCGTCCTAAACTACATTTCCTGTTGAAGCTGAAAGAAGTGCTTCCGATGATTAGTACACCCTATGTACTTTATTGCGCTGATGATGATTTCGCTGTTCCCTCCGGCATTGCGCAGATGACCGCCTTTCTAGACGAACACCCAGATTACAGCACTGCACAGGGACATTACCTGACCTTCACTCCCCATAAAGGGAAAATATCATTCTACCCTCGCTATATCCGCTACTTCGATAAACAAGTAACGGGTGATACTCCCCGGGAAAGACTTTTACAAGAGAAGAACATGTATGCCTCATTACTCTACTCCGTCATCCGGACACAAGCTTTTCAGAGGATGTATGCAGCTTGTTTCAACCCGGACGGAAGCCTGCGTTTCCGCAACCTTTTCCTAGCTGAAGAGTTCTTTAACCATGCTGCGCTTATCTTCGGCAAATATGCTACACTACCCTATTTCTACAGTGCCCGCGAGCGTATCAGAGGTTCCGCCACGGAAACCACCGTACCTGTTTCAGTTATCAAAACCTCTCATAAATATCGGGAGGAATATCAAGGTTTCCTTCTGGCGTTATCAGAATTACTGGCAGCCCGGGAAGGTGATACGCTTGAAGATGCTTTCTCCTTTATTTGCAGCATCAGCGATATGCCTAAAAACACTGCCGAAATCTCTGGCAAAAGGAAGATTATGGAATTCACTCATAAGCATCCCCTGTTACGTTGGGTAAACAGGCTGGCTGACTGGAGATATACTCAGAAAGGATTGAAAGCGGTACAAGGTATGCAAAGCTACCCCTGTACATTCTCCACACCGGAAAAAGAAGAAATTATCAAAGCTATTGAACAATCTTAAAGACACGCAAAAATGACAAATAAAACTGTTTTCTATTGTAATAGGTACTTATACGACACCTACCTCTTTCCGGGAAATCAAGGTCTACAAAGTATGGGAAAAACCTCAGGATAGAAACTGCTGAAGCACTCTTTCAAGCATCCCATTATCAGAAAGCAGTTTCTCCACAAACTCACGAAAGGCACCAAAGCCCCCATGCTGTGCGGTGACGTAATCGACCTCACGTTTCACATAATCCGGTGTATTACTGGGGGAAGCGCTGAATCCAACCTTACGGAGCAGCGCCAAGTCGTTCACATCATCACCGATGAAGGCAACATCCTGCAACGTAATGCCCAACTCACGACATAATTCTTCCGCCTGTGCCACTTTATCTTTCACCCCCAGGTAGCAGTAATCTATCTTCAGTTTATCAGCACGCTTCTGAACAATCTGCGTATTCTCACCCGTCATAATGGCTACAGGTATATTCAGCTTGCGAAGGAAAATAACTCCCCAGCCGTCTTTCACGGAGAAGCGTTTCATCACATCGCCCTGTTCGGTATAGTACATTCCACCATCAGTCCACACACCATCAATATCAGTAATCACTAACTTTGGTAACATAGTTTTTTCTTTTTATTCAGATGATACAATCATTTATTTCCACTTCCCGCTCTTTCCCCTCAGCCCATCGCGATAGCCACACAGCAATGCCCACAACTTACTGAACTTCTGCCGCTCATACAGTATGATAAAAACCACACGCTTATAAAAATGATAGCGCAAATGCGACTTCAAATTCAACGCCTCTGGATACAGACGATGCAGGAGAATACCATTGCGCACATTATAGTAGGAACGGGCCGGACCGTATTCATTAGGAAATACTTCTTTTCCCAGCAAACGCCTTTTCTTCTTCTGATAACCCAAATCGTGTGTCAACAGAATATTCTTGAAACATAAAACGGGAATATCTTTCCTTTTAGCCCTCCAACAAAACTCACAATCCACTCCCCAGACAAAGAGGGATTCCATAAAGTCGCCCAAAGTATCGAACAGGCTAACCGGATATATACTTCCCGAAGTCATTGCCGAATACACTTCATCCACAGAGTCCGTTGGCGGATACATGGTGGTTTGCTGGGATTTAATGAAATAATTGGTAGAGAAAATGGCAGCCTTGTCCTCACCATAGTTACGGATTGCCCGAAGGTAGCTTTCGAAGTTCCGCCCACCGAAACAGCTATCCTGATCCAAGGTCAGCAGATGCGTAAATCCATTTGCACGGGCATACGCCACCGCCTTATTCAGCGCAGAACCAATGCCCAGATTTTCACCGCAACCATCCAGAATGATTTTCCCTCTCCCGTCTCCCAAAGAATCCAAATCCAGATCCCTGCGATCTGTTGCCGGAGTATTATCCCACAACATCAATTCATCCAGTTGAGCAAGATAGGTAGCGATATTCTTTACTACCGCATCATCCGGATAATATAAGATGACTATGCCTAAGAGTTTCATAAATTATCGGATGACATCCGGATAGATAATCTCATTCCGGGGAATTTCTTTCAGTACTTTATGCCCTACCACTTTCGCACGCTCCACCCACTTAAAGCCGTCACCGGGACTCAACAGATGGATATCCTGTTCGGTAATGATATCTCCGGGATGCAGCGTCTTATTCGTTGCAATGGAACGCTCCAGTTTTACCTTTGCCGAGGCAACGGAAGAGTCGATATACAGTTCTTCTTTTCCCAGCCAACGTTCGGCAATACGGATATCACGTATCATGCGGTTCACACCGTCGGGGCCAAGAGAACCTTGCTGATCGGTTCCCTTCATACGGCGGTCGATGGTGACATGCTTCTCTATGATTTCCGCACCCATACCCACGGCAACGATAGGAGCGGCAATACCGATGGTATGGTCGGAGAAGCCGATGCAATACTGCCCGTAGTGCTGTTTCAGATAGGTGATAGTCTTCAGATTCAGATTATCAGGCTGGGTAGGATACTGGGATACGCAATGCAAGATAGATATGTTGTTATGATAACGGGTAATCACCTCCAAAGCATCATCCAGTTCTTTTCTGCCTGCCATGCCGGTAGACAGAATAATGGGTATCTTGGTTTCAGCCATCACTTCCAGCAACGGCAGGTTGGTAAGATCGCGGCTTGCCACTTTCAGACGGTCGGGCGTGAAGAGTTTCAGCAAAGAGAGGCAGCCTTTGGAGCAAAGTGTTTCCACGAAATCAAGCCCTAAAGACTTGGCGTGCCTATACACTTCGAAGTGTTCCTCGTCCGTCAGCTCCAGAAAAGCACGATGTTCGCCGTAGGTACGTCCGAAAGAATGGGGGGAATCATACGGACGGTTCATCTGTGAGTCCGTCAGTTCTTCATTCAAATCCCGTTTAGTCAATTTCACCGCATCCATCGGACGAAGTTCTATATTGAACACTTCTTCACGAACAGGGCGGGACACCAGGTCTACGATCAGTTTGGCTATATCGACGGAACCGTTATGGTTCTGTCCGATTTCTCCTATTATATAAGTACTATTCATTTACGAATTATAAATTACGAATTACACTTGGCTGCACGGCGGTAGAAGGTATACATGGGCTATTTTTCATTTCTTGCAATATTCTCCAACATTCTGGCACGATAGTCGGGATGCGATTGCACCAGTTGCAACAGGGCATGCACACTACGGTCGGTCTTCTCATGGAAGGTGGCATAAAGTTCCTGTAGCAAGGTGAAGTCTTCCATCGTATCGAGAGTGAAACGAAGATCGAAACGCCCTTCCAACTCAGCCGGCAACGGAAGCAGACGCACCTTGAATTTTTCGGGATGCGTATAGAGATAGATAGTGACATGCTCGATGTAAAGTTTCTCTTGCGTAGAAACGGCGGCACGACGCAGAGCGTCAATCGTTGTCAACTCGGAATATAAGCCCAAATGGGATTTGATGGTAGGACGCCCATCAGCAAAGCCATAGGCGATATAATCTGCCGGACAGAAATTGTGTTCGGCAAAGAAGGTATTGAAAGTTTCGGGACGAAGGAACGGATTATCCGAACAAACACGGATAAAGCGGTTGATACCGAAAACTTCGGCAGCACGGATAAAGCGGTCGAGTACATTGTCCTCGTCGCCACGAAAACTGAGGATACCCGCCTGACGGGCGGTTTCGGCAAGCACGTCGTCCTGCGGGCGATTGGTGGTGGCAAGTACAATACATTTGTCCGGACAAGCCTGTTTGATATTGGCTATCAGAATGTCGATGATGCGCTGTTCGCCATAGAAGGGGAGCAGAATCTTGTTGTGCAGCCGGGTAGAACCGGTGCGTGCCTGAATGATTATTCCATCTTTCATAATTTCATCCGTTTAAAAGCGTCGATATAAGAGCCGGGAGTGACATTGACAATTTCCTTACCCAGCCGGCGTGCGTAGGCTTCGAGTATAAAATAGGACTTGAAGGCTACGTGCATGTGATAGAGAATAATGTGAAGCCGGGCACTGTTCAAGTTTTCCTGTTTCACGGTTTCGGCCTGCGATTTATTCTGGTCGTAGAAGTGCTTTTGGTGCATCAGTACTACGTTGTCGTCCGTTACGGTGATCTCCGGCAACCAGGAGTGGTCGGCACCTGCCAAATAGATTTTCTTGAAAGGCAGGCGCAATCCCATAGCGATAGAAGGTATCAGCACGTTATGCGGACGGGGAACGCCCCAGCCTTTGCGGAATATCCAGTTGCAGAAACCCTGGAAGCCTTCGATAGGCGTTGTATTATAAACATAGAGCTTGATGTGGGGGTTACCCGCCAGTAAGGGTTGCCATTCTTTATTCTTCAAGGCACGGGCAGGGACAAAGAAGTTCATATCCCAGGTAGTCTTCTCGGCCATTGTCTTGAAAAGCTGTATACGCTTCTCGGGAACGATCCAGAACAGCGGGTCTGCAATCAGATAAAGTTCGGGGCGGAGACGCTCGAACATAGGAGAACTTACACAGAAGTTCACTGCCAACAAGGTTTTTCCCTTGATGAAATCCGTCGAATCTTCTACCGTGCGGTTCAGCGAAGGGCCGTTAGCCAATATCAGCAATTCATCTGGATTACTGAAAGAAGACGGCAAGCGCGTGCGCCACTTGGACTGCAACAGGATTTTCACTATACTGAGGAAGCACTGCCAAAGCTGTTCCAACCATTTCAAACCTTTTTCTCCCATATTGTTATAAAAGTTACGAGCTATAGTTTATGAACTACAAATACCAAGTACTTTCAGACTACCTGCGAACAATTATTCGCCCTACCATGTGGCATCATTTAAACGGCAGATTCACAACGCTTATTCGGTTCATTTGCAACACTTGCAATACATTTACGTAACACCTGCAATACATTTCCACAACACTTGCACGGTACAAATCAAACACTTGTGTCCCGTAATCATCCTCTTGAACACTTATAAACAGAATCTTTCCCCTCCAATCACAACGCAGCCACTCGTAGCTCGTAGCCTGTAACTTGTAGCTAATTTATTCTCCTGCAAAGATAGATACTTTAGCGGTTACTGGCTAAAAAAACCGCGAATTTGTGGATAGAAAGCGGTAAAAGCTGTACTTTTGCCAAAACATTCCGCAACATGAGAGTACTTATAATCAATACGTCCGAGAAAACAGGCGGAGCCGCCATTGCCGCCAGACGCCTGATGGAATCGCTCCATACAGCGGGAACAGACGTGAAGATGCTCGTCCTGCACAAGGAAAGCCAATCGGAACAGGTGATCCCTGTAGGCAAAGACTGGCAAAAGAAATGCACTTTTCTCTGGGAAAGACTGGTTATCTGGACGAATAATCTCTTCAGCCGGAAGAATCTCTTTACCGTCTCCATAGCCAATACAGGCTTCAACGTCACCAAACTGCCTGCCTTCCGAGAAGCCGACATCATACACCTCCACTGGATAAACCAGGGAATGCTTTCACTGAACAATATACAGGAAATCTTCGAATCGGGCAAGCCCGTTGTCTGGACCCTGCACGATATGTGGGAATGTACCGCCATCTGCCACCATGCCCATACCTGCACCCTCTTCAAAAGCGAATGCAGAAACTGCCGCTTCCTGCGCTTCCCAGGCAACAACGATCTGGCGCACCGGGTATTCAAGAAGAAACAAAAACTATTCGGTCATGCCAGCCCCCTGAATATCGTCGCAGTCAGCACATGGCTTTCCTCACAAATACAGCAAAGCACCCTACTTAAAGAGAAACCTGTATCTGTGATCCCTAATACACTCTCGCCTACCGACTTCCGAATGATGGACAAAGAACTGTCCCGAAAGGAACTGTCCCTGCCCGATAAACATATCATTCTGTTCGGAGCCGCCCGCATCGACGATCCGATCAAGGGAGTGGAATATCTGCTCCAGGCCATCCGGTTATTGATTGAAAAGAAGCAATTCCCGCAGGAAAAACTTCACCTGGCACTATTCGGCAAGATCAAATATCCGGAGAAACTTCTCAACTCCATCCCCGTCAGCCACACCTATCTGGGACGAATAGGCGATACAAACAAACTCTCGCAACTATATTCCGCCGCAGACGTCACCGTATCCGCCTCTTTCTATGAGACATTCGGTCAGACTCTGATCGAGGCCCAAGCCTGTGGTTGCATTCCGGTTTCTTTCGGCAACAGCGGACAGGCCGACATTATCCGCCACAAAGAGAACGGCTTCCTGGCCGACTACCTCTCTGCCGACAGCCTGGCAGAAGGCATCCGATGGGGAATATCCGAAGCCCGGACAGCCATCTCCAAAGAAAATATGCGAAGCGAAGTATTCAGGAAATACTCCGGTGAAGTCGTTGCAAAGCAATATCTCAATCTCTACCAAAACTTAATCAGAAGAAAGGTAACACAATGAGAATACTACTTATCAATACAACAGAAAAGATAGGCGGCCCCGCCGTAGCCGCAAGCCGCCTCATGGAAGCCCTCAAGAATAACGGCATCAAAGCCAAGCTATTGGTGCGCGACAAACAGACTGAACAGATCACCGTAGTGGAGTTGCCCCACAACCTGCGCATGGTATGGAAGTTCGTATGGGAGCGAATCGTTATCTGGAAAGCCAACCATTTCAACAGAAACCACCTCTTCGCCGTAGACATTGCCAACGCCGGCACGGACATCACCAACTTGCCGGAGTTTCAGCAAGCGGACATCATACATCTCCACTGGATCAACCAGGGGATGCTTTCTTTAAAGAATATCGAGAAAATTCTGGCTTCGGGCAAGCCCGTAGTCTGGACCATGCACGATATGTGGCCCTGTACCGGCATCTGCCACTACTCCGGCGGATGTACGCATTACGAAGAGGAGTGTCATCATTGCCCCTTCATCCACAACGGAAGCCGGAAGAAAGACCTCTCCCACCGCATCTTCCTCAAAAAGCAAAAGTTATATGAGGGCCGTCATATCAACTTTGTAGCCTGTAGCCACTGGCTGGAAGAACGCGCCCGGAAGAGTGCCCTTTTCAGCGGACATGCCATTACCAGTATCCCCAATCCTATCAACACCAATCTCTTCAAGCCGCACAGCAAAAAAACCGCACGGGAGAAATGCAGGCTTCCGCAGGACAGCAAACTGGTTCTGTTCGGTTCGGTGAAGATAATGGATACCCGGAAGGGAGTGGAATACATGATTAAAGCCTGCAAACTCTTGGCAGAGAAGCATCCGGAACTGAAAGACCAACTGGGTGTAGTGGCTTTTGGCAACCAGTCGCAACAGTTACAGAACATGTTGCCTTTTAAGGTTTATCCGCTCGACTTCGTCAGCAATGAATATCAGTTGGTAGATATCTACAACGCCGTCGACCTCTTCGTCACCTCATCGCTGGAAGAGAACCTGCCAAACACCATTATGGAAGCCATGTCCTGCGGTATCCCTTGCGTAGGATTCAACGTAGGCGGCATACCGGAGATGATAGACCATCTGCACAACGGCTACGTGGCACAATACAAATCAGCCGAGGATTTTGCCAACGGCATCTACTGGATACTGACCGAGCCCGAATATACCACCCTCTCCGAGCAAGCCTGCCGGAAAGCCGTTTCCAATTATTCGGAAAGTGCCATTGCCAAGAGATACATCGACGTTTATAACAAAATAACCGGAAGACATGCATAACCGTCCCACACCCAAGTTCAGCATCATCACCGTGACCTACAATGCCGAGGCCGTATTGGAAGACACGATACAGAGCGTTATCTCACAAACCTACCACCACGTAGAGTACATCATCATAGACGGTGCATCCAAAGACCGCACCCTCGCCATTGCCGAAAGGTATCGCGACCGTATCACCCTGCTTGTCAGCGAACCGGACAAAGGACTGTATGATGCCATGAACAAAGGCATCCACCTGGCAACGGGCGACTACCTCTGTTTCCTGAATGCCGGAGACAGTTTCCATGAAGACGACACCCTGCAACAAATGGTGCATACTTTAGGAATCGGCGAACTGCCGGACGTACTATATGGCGAAACCGCTTTAGTAGATAAAGAAAGGCATTTCCTACGTATGCGCCGCCTCTCCGCCCCCGAAGTGCTGACATGGAAGAGTTTCAGGCAAGGTATGCTCGTTTGCCATCAGGCATTCTTCGCCAAACGGAGCCTGGCGGTACCATACGATATGCAATACCGCTTCTCCGCCGACTTCGACTGGTGCATCCGCATCATGAAAAAAGCGCGGACACTGCATAACACGCATCTCACGCTTATCGATTATCTGGAAGAAGGTATGACGACGCAGAACCAAAAGGCTTCCCTGCGGGAACGCTTCCGCATCATGGCGAAGCACTATGGACTGATAAGTACCGTGGCGCACCATGCATGGTTTGTATTCCGTCTGCTGCTGAAGAAATAGTACCTGGCTTTCAACACCTTACGGCAAGTAATCCGCAACCCCGCATTCAAGTTTTAGTTTCATGCCGTGAAACTCACAGTTTCAAGGCATGAAACTGTTGGTTTCACCTATTGAAACAGGAAGTTTCACGGCATGAAACTAACAGTTCCAAATGGAGAAACTGATAGCATCAAACAGACAATAGTTTCTTCAGCTCCTTCACTCCTTCCGAAGCACCCTTCTGAATGATATGTATCTGCCTCATTGAGTGCGTATCCACCGGTTTCGGATCAATCAGATATACTTCTGCCGTTCGAGGCACATAGTTCAGCAGTCCCGCTGCCGGATATACATTCATCGAAGTACCTATAATCACAAAGATATCCGCTTTCTCTACATAGTCGACAGCCGTTTCTATCTCCGGCACCGCCTCGCCAAACCAAACAATAAACGGACGCAACTGCGAACCGTCGCCCGCCTTGTCACCCATCTTCACCTCATATTCTTCCGGTTTCAATTCCTTTACGTAGCGAGGATTGTAAGGGTCACGACTGGAACACACCTTCGTCAGTTCACCATGCAGATGAATGATGCGCGTGCTCCCGGCACGCTCGTGCAGATTATCCACATTCTGCGTAACCACCGTCACGTTGAAGTCCTTCTCCAGGGAGGAAGCAGACACCAGGGTCTTGCCGGTCACATCGTCGATGATCTGGGCATAGATGTTGGCCTCGCTGCGGAAAACGTTGAGACGGGGGCACACGGGAGTGCCGGAGATCTTAGCGCGAACACGCTTATGACGCTTCATGCGCTGCTTATTGGTATTAGGTCTAGTAATCATTTCGGCACACCTCCTTACTTCTTGGCGCCGGTCTTACCAACCTTACGGCGGATGACCTCGTCAGTATACTTGATGCCCTTGCCCTTATAAGGCTCGGGAGGACGCTTCTCGCGGACCTCGGCAGCAAACTGGCCGACAGCCTGCTTGTCGCATCCATGAATGATGATTTTATTGGGACCCGGAACCTCAACAGTGATGCCCGGAATCTCAGGAACGATCACCTGGTGGGAGAAACCCAGGTTCATGACCAGGTTCTTACCCTCCTTGGCCACACGGTAGCCCACGCCGTTGACGTCCAGCTCCTTCTTGAAGCCCTCGGTGACGCCCACGATCATGTTGTGCAGCAGGGTGCGGGTCAGGCCGTGCAGGGCACGGTTCTCCTTGGCGTCGTTGGGACGGGTCACATGCAGCACGCCGTCCTCCACGGCGATGGCCATGTTGGGGTTGAACTGCTGGGTCAGGGTGCCCTTGGGACCCTTTACGGTAACCAGGTTACCGGCTTCGATCTTCACGTCCACACCGGCGGGGGTGGAGATCGGCATTCTTCCGATACGAGACATATTCTACTCTCCCTCCTTACCAGACAAACGCCAGGACCTCGCCGCCGACATGGGCCGCGCGGGCGGCCTTGTCAGTCATGACGCCCTTGGACGTGGACACAATGGCAATGCCCAGGCCATGCAGAACCCGGGGCAGCTCGTCAGCACCGGCATAGACACGCAGGCCGGGCTTGGAGACACGGCGCAGGCCGGTGATGACCTTCTCCTTGCCGGGATTGTACTTCAGGGTGACGCGGATGACGCCCTGGGTACCATCGTCGATGAGCTGGAAGTTCTTGATATAGCCCTCATCCAGCAGGATCTGCGCGATGGACTTCTTCATGTTGGACGCGGGGACGTCCACGGTGTCATGCTTGGCGTTGTTCGCGTTGCGGATGCGGGTGAGCATATCCGCAATGGGATCAGTGATGTGCATGATGTTTACCTCCTATTAGAGTTACGGGCAGGGCCCGTATCAGCGGCAAGGTATCGCAGCTAGGCAACTGCGACCTATTGCTCGCCGGCAGGGGATTTATTCAAATTACCGGCCAAGAGGCGGGCTGGCTTTACCAGCTC
>OGNI01000976.1_pt1 | contig 17807 bp, 10 predicted proteins | sample 1573421 | NCBI WGS metagenome assembly OGNI01 (sample SAMEA2581928, study PRJEB24529) | metagenome | biome: Human gut stool | place: China | collected 2011
AGTCGGAAAATACATGCTTTAAAGCAAAAAATAATGATCCGGCATGTATGATAACCGGGAAAACACATGCGCAATAGGCTAAAACGGAAAATAGGTATGTAAATCGCTTTAGGAAACACATGTATAAAATTTGAAAACAAGAATTAAGTATGTAAATGACTTTGGAGGAATATACAAACCAGTAACACGAGATAGACTTAGAGCTTTTTCATAGGATTTTCAAAACACAGAACGTCCACGGTGGACGGAATGTCCTTCCGAAGATGTTTGCCGCGGTTCATTGCTCGTGTAATTTCCACTACAATTTCCCCAGTTTGATTTTGACATACGTATAGTGACTATGATACACTGAATAAGAAAAAAGTGGGACAGTCTGCTTTGATGAAATAAGGGACTTAGGACAAGAAAAGGTTAAGGGAGCGAAATACCTTGGATAAGAGTGAATATAAATTAAGAGCGGAAGAAATCAAAGACCTGATCAGCCGGGGAGAATATGCACAGGCGGCTGAAATTGCCGACACGATTGACTGGCGTCGTGTAAAAAGTGTCATGATGTTGTGTACGATCAGCGACCTCTATAAGATCAATCGCAGATATGAGGATGCCAGAGATATGTTGCTTTTAGCATACGAGCGACGTCCCGGCGGAAGGACCATCTGCTATTCTCTGTGCGAGCTTTCCATTAAAATGGAAGAATATGTACAGGCGATAGAATATTATAAGGAATTTGTGCAGGTGGCGCCCAAGGATCCGGGAAGGTACATTTTGCAGTATAAATTATATGAGGCGCAGGATGTGAGTCTGGAAGAACGAATTGCTGTTCTGGAGGAACTCAAGAAGAGAGACTATAGGGAAAAATGGGCATATGAACTGGCCTATTTGTATCATAGAGTCGGACTGGCAGCCAGATGCGTAGAGGAATGTGATGAACTGATCCTCTGGTTTGGTGAGGGAAAATACGTTATTAAGGCAATGGAACTGAAAATGCTCCATCAGCCGTTGACACCGGAGCAGCAGGAAAAATACGATCATCGGTTCGACGCGCCCGGAAGCTATATCCCGTCGCAGAACTCTGTGCAGGATAACGAGTATAGCGGGAATGAAAGTTATGAGCAAGGTTACGCCAAGGACGGAAGCTATGATCAAGAGCAGGGTTATGCACAGGACGGTAGCTATGATCAGGATCAGAGTTATGCACAGGATAGCAGCTATGATCAGAACCAGAGCTACGTACAGGATTCCGGTTATGATCAGGTGACCGGAGATACACAGATATATGATCAGGTGCAACCCGCACAACAGGAGACACCGACACAGCCGGTACAGGATGATTTCGATATTCATGTGAAGACCATGGATGTGGGGCAGTATAATACCATCAATCTGCAGGCAGAACTTGCAGCGGGACTTCGTGAAGTCCTCGGTGAGGAGCCAAAAGGAGATACCGCAAAAGCGACATCGGACTCCATTACCCGTTCTATCGTAGCACCTATGATGGATTCCGATACAGAATCTCTGGATTATCCGGAGATTGCAGAGGTCAGTGAGGATGATCTGGAGCCGGAGACCGAGCAGATTGAAGGTTCCGAGGTGTTCTTTGGTGAGACCGGAGAGATCGGTGACCTGTCTCAGGTTCCGGAGGTAGAGACCGAGGAGATCCTGCCGGAGGAACCCGCATCTCTTAAGAAACAGGATGTTGTGCCGGAATTATCGAAAGCAGAAGTGGAGCCGGAAGCGACCACGCCGGTGGAACCTCCAAAGGAGCTGGCGAATGTACTGGCACAGGAATCCGACGGACAGATCAGCCTGGTAATGCCCGAGGCGGAAAGCATCGAGAAGCAGATTACCGGTCAGATGAATATTGAAGACATTCTGGCAGAGTGGGAACGCAAAAAGAAAGAAAACCTAGAAAAGAGAGAAGAAGAAGTCCGCCAGCATGTATTACAGCAGACCGGTGCCATGTTCACGGAATTTGAACAGGCGGTAAGAGATGGCCTGTTAGAAAAACTGGAAAAAGAAAAAGCGGTGGATGCTGATACGGTTACAGATGAAGTTGAAGAGCTGGAAGAGATTGCAGATGTAAACGATGAAACAGAAAAAGCTCCTGCGGAAGTTTCTGAAGAAGAGCCAGAGCGGGAACCTGCGGATACGGATATCGTTGACACTGAAGAGGTAGAAGAATTTGATATATCCGGTCAGAACTTCCACTGATGCAGAAGAAGAAAGTCCGGAGCCGTTTGGAATATTGCCAAATAAAACAAGATCCATACCCTGCTCTACTTTCATTCCCTTCTCGCCAAATGCCCACATAACTCCCTTTGGATAGTTCGTCCAGTCAGCTTCTTTTTCCGGCTTTAATCCTTCTACTGAGGACTCAATCACACCGAGCTGCTCAAAATTCATGGAATAGAAACGAAGCTTCTTATCATCTCTTTTTCTTGCCACACCATATGTACCAATAGTGAGTGCACAAGGGAAAACGTGTCCTCCGTTGTAATCGGTATGCTCACCGATCATGTTCACACGTCCCGGTGCAAAATAAACACCGATTTCACCCTCATCCCCGAATAACTCTTTAAATTTTGCTAATACATCTTCCCAGATCATAAAATCCTCCTTGTTTTGCGCATCTTCCGTTTCCTGTTACTATCACATTATCATGTTCGTTTTTACATTGCAACCAATTGACCGCAGACTGCAACAATAAAAAAGAAAGATGCAACATTTTTACATGTTACATCTTTCTTGAAATTAGTTTTCTTCTAACATAACCTTACATTAAGTATCACGGACGCTGTCCGTCTTTTTCCACATTCTGCTTAAACAAAGCCAGAACCTGCTCCGTGATAATGTTCCGGATTTCTCTGTTTGGCACTGCAAGTCTGAATCTTTTTGTATCAACTCTGCCTTTATGTGTAAGATATCCCGCCATGAAAAGTGTACTCCAAAGGTTATCCATGGATGCATACAGTTCATTATAAGTCAGATCCTCACGTATATCTTTTTCTACGATTTCACCATTTACAAGTCTCTCTAAGTCTGTTTTTGCCAGCCCCTTTGCTGCTCCTGCACTTTCTATAAAATGTTTCAGCACATCGTTTCCACTGGTATTGGTCCAATAATTCTCCGGTGGAAGCATCGGATTCCTTCTGTGTGCATCGCAATAATTAATGACATCCCACGGGCAATAAACATCTGCATTTCCAAAGCGGTATCCGTCATACCACTCTTTTACCGTTTCATAGTGTGTATCCTGACCGTAATAATGAAGCATTTCTTTCACTTCATCATCGACAAATCCAAACGTCTCATCATACTCTTCATCAAGGATTGAATTTGTCTTAAAATTGTTCAGTCCTGTAAAAATACTCTCCTTTGCCACACGCAGACAGCCTGTTAAAACTGCAAATTTTAAACTACTGTTTGTCTTTAACACGTTTTCAAATAAATTTCTGACAAGTAAAACCATCTGGTCATAGTAACCATTCTCGTTTGCCTTGGCAAGAGGTACATCATACTCATCAATGAGTACAATCACTTTTTTCTCATAATACTTTTCCAGTAATGCAGTCAGCGTTTTCATACTGTATACAAGTGTGTCCTCGCCCATATCTCCTGTAACAAGCGACATATATTCTGCCTTGTCTATGTCATCTAACCTATTTCCACTCATGATAATCCGGTGCATTTTCGCTTCTTCCATCACAATCCGTTTCAACAGGCTGCGTGCATTTTCGTAACTGTCTGCATTTACCCCTTTTAAACTGATTGATATGACCGGATACTTTCCCATATATGCATCACATAAAGCCTTATTCTTAGAAATATATAATCCTTCAAACAGCGACTGATCTGTACCGATTTCAAAGAAACATTTGAGCATACTCATATTCAATGTCTTACCAAACCGACGTGGACGCGTGAACAGATTGACCTCTCCCCAGTTATTTAAAAGCTGCTCGATCAGACCGGTTTTATCAACATAATAAAAACCATCTCTGCGGATTTTTTCAAAATTTTCAATTCCAACAGGTAATTTTATAAATTCTGCCATAGCTGCCTCTCCAAACTATTTTTTTTGCAATTTCTACTTAAGTATAACAAATCTATCGCATAAATGGTAACGTTAAATGCAACTGTATGATAGGCGATGAACTGCTCTTTATTTGGAATATAAGAAACATAGCGCGAAGCAAAGATATTGTTAGGCAAACCGCCGAGAGCATATCTTATGCGTTCTGTTTTCTATATGCGTAAAGATATTCCTGTGCTTTTTGCAGTGAAACATTCAACTTTTTTTGAAGTCTTGCTAAAATATCCTCCTCGGAAAGTCCAAAGTCATTCCCCATTTCAATAATACCTTTTGCCTCTCCTTCATTCCATGTTTCCTGAAATACACTGACCATACCTTTCTCTCCTTCCCCAATCAATTCATTATAATCAATTTTTCCATTCATAGTGCCTGCTACTGTCATAATAACAGCTTTGTCTACCTTATGTTTTCTTGTATAATCTATTGCTTTTTCTTTTTTTCCATCTGTTCTTCCACTTCTGCTTAAAAGAATTTCAAGCAGATTAAATAAATCCTGATTATTTACATTATGCAATACCAGATTATTTTTTCCGGCTTCCACCAGATGTATTTTATAATCATTCACAAATGTTTCCATTGCTTTTGGAATATTTAGCATCCCATGCAAAGATACTGCTCCATCCCACGGCTTCTCACCATAATAGATAACGATTGTAATAACAGGAATAAATTTATCTGTTTTCTTCATTCCCGACAGATATTCATCTTCTGTTAATCCTTTTTCTTTTTTACGCTTTGCCGCATTGTCATCATACTGCTTTTTGTATGTACTATAATCATATCCCATCACTCTTAACGGCATTGCATAATGGATACATTCCTGTCCCTCCAATCCAAGTATAACAAATTCAGCATCATAAGTGGTAGATTTTTTTCTGATTTTAACGTTATCTCTTGCTGCCACAATACTCTGTATATACTCCTTGTGTTCTAATACCAAAGATTCCTCTGTATCCATATCTTCTAATTCTTCCGGTTTTATAACCTTATTTCCATTAAATAAAACTGCATTAAAAATATCTGCAAACTGTTCGTTATTCCGCCAGTAATTCTTTACTACAGTATCTGCTTTCAATACTTTTTTTCCCATATATAATTGCTCCTTCCTATATACCTGATATTTCAGGAAAATAGTTTCGTCGCTTTTTGCACTTGCAGTTTTAACTGGATTTTTATGCAGACCTTGCACCCTCAATTTGATAAAAAAGATTTCCTTATTACCATAACTTGTATCGAAAAAATTGTCAATTTGTTTTTGACATAACATAAATATAGAAAAACAGCCCCTTTTTCACAGGGACTGTCCTTCTTGTAATTTTATTTTCTTATCACTTTATTCCACATCAACCTTCACCTTCGGTAAATGCCAGATATCATCCACATATTCCTGAATCGTTCTGTCGGATGAGAACTTGCCGGAATGTGCAGTGTTTAAGATAGCGCTCTTTGCCCAGGCGCTCTTGTTCTTGTAATACTCCATGATCTTCTTCTGCGCTTCTGCATAAGAACGAAAGTCTGCAAGAATGAAGTAAGTATCCGCATACTGTGTACTGTGTGTATTCAGCAGTGAATTGTACAGGTCACGGAAAAGTTCGGAGTCGTTCGGCGAGTAGAATCCGTTCACTAACTGTGTCAGAACTTTGCGGATATCCTGATCCGTGTTGAAAATCTGCATCGGATCATAATCACGGTTATGCTCATGTGCGATCACTTCGTCAGAGCTCATACCGAAAATAAACATATTATCCGGTCCGACTTCCTCGTACATCTCAACATTTGCACCGTCCATCGTTCCAAGTGTCAGGGCGCCATTTAACATGAACTTCATATTACCGGTACCGGATGCCTCTTTACTTGCAGTTGAGATCTGCTCGCTGACATCTGCTGCTGCAAAGATCCACTCTGCATTGGAAACTTTGTAGTCCTCGATAAATACCACTTTGATCTTATTATTGATACTCTTATCATTGTTGATCACTTCTGCAACGCTGTTGATCAGTTTAATGGTAAGTTTTGCATTTTTATAACCGGCTGCTGCCTTTGCACCAAAAATGAATGTTCTTGGAACAAATTCCATATCCGGATGCTCTTTGATCTCATTATAGAGATACATAACATGAAGGATATTCAACAGCTGACGTTTGTACTCATGAAGACGTTTTACCTGTACATCAAAGATGGAATCCGGATCAACATCAATTCCATTGTGCTCTTTGATATATTTTGCAAGACGTACTTTATTCTGGTGTTTGATCTCAAGAAACTCCTGCTGTGCTTTTTTATCATCTGCATAAGGCGCAAGTTTCCTGATCTGGGAAAGGTCTGTGATCCAGCCTTCTCCCACATGTGCTGTCACCCAGTCAGCCAGAAGCGGGTTCGCATGTGCTAAGAAACGTCTCTGTGTGATACCATTGGTTTTGTTATTGAACTTCTGCGGCATCATCTCATAGAAATCTTTTAACTGCTCTTTTTTCAAAATCTCAGTGTGCAGTCTGGCAACACCGTTGACAGAATAACCTGCAACGATCGCAAGATGCGCCATTTTTACCTGACCATCATATAAAATTGCCATTTTTGCAATTTTATCATTGTTGCCCGGATACTGCTCCTGGATCTGTAAAACAAAACGGCGGTTGATCTCTTCCACGATCTGATATACACGCGGAAGCAGTCTCTGGAAAATCTCGATCGGCCATTTTTCAAGAGCCTCAGCCATAATGGTATGGTTGGTATAAGCAACACAGTGGGTTGTGATATCCCACGCATCCTCCCAGCTTAAGCCTTCCTCATCCAGCAAAATACGCATTAACTCTGCCACTGCAACCGTCGGATGTGTATCATTCATCTGGAATACTGCTTTCTCAGGCAGCTGATGGATATCCTCATGATGCTTTTTGAATCTTGCGATCGCACGCTGTAAACTTGCAGATACGAAGAAATACTGCTGTTTTAAACGAAGTTCTTTTCCCTGAATATGATTGTCATTCGGATAAAGGACTTCCACCAGGTTACGTGCAAGGTTTTCCTGCTCTACCGCTTTGTTATAATCTCCTTTATCAAAGGAATCTAACTGGAAACCTTCCTTAGGCTCTGCATCCCAGATCATCAGCGTATTTACCATATGATTATCATATCCTACGATCGGCATATCGTATGGGATCGCCATAACGGACTGATAGCCTTCATGGATAAATCTGGTGTTGCCATTTCCCATGTCTTCGGTACGGACATAGCCGCCGAATTTGATCTCGTAGGAATACTCCGGTCTGCGAAGTTCGAATGGGTATCCATTCTTTAACCAGTTATCCGGCACTTCTACCTGAAAACCATCCGAAATCTGCTGTTTGAACATACCATAACGGTAACGGATACCGCAGCCGTAAGCTGCGTATCCAAGTGTTGCCAGTGATTCCATAAAGCATGCTGCAAGACGTCCAAGACCACCATTTCCGAGTGCCGGATCCGGCTCCTGATCTTCGATCACGTCAAGATTCAGTCCGATTTCTTCCAGAGCTTCTTTCACTTCTTTGTAAGCTTTTAAATTGATCAGGTTATTTCCAAGCGCACGGCCCATCAGAAATTCCATTGACATATAATAGACAATCTTTGGATCCTGATCGTCAAATGCCTGCTGGGTTGCCAGCCAGTCATCGATCACAACGTCTTTTACGACGTAGGATACCGCCTGGAAAATCTCCTGCTGGCTTGCTTCTTTTAACTGTTTGCGGTACATATGACGGACTGTCTCTGTTACATCATTGATAAATTTTTTCTTATTGAAGACTGCTGCTGTTTTAGACATTTCCTTATTCTCCTTTTTTTACACCTAAAAGAACGGTTTCCCCATTAATATTCCATTCTTTCTCGTATCCATCCACACTGCCAGCTACAACATCAAGTCCGAGTACATCTGCTTTGATCGCATCACCATATTTGTCAAAGATGGCAGCCACTTTGTCATCTGCCTGATAAGAGATCATGATCTTATCCATCACTTCGAATCCTGCTTCTTTTCTCATGGTCTGGATCTTGCTGATGATCTCACGCACAAATCCTTCTTCAATTAACTCTGGTGTTAAGTTGGTATCAAGGACAACGGTTACTGTATTGTCCCCCTCCGTTACATAACCTTCCATCTGTGTCATTGTAATTAACAGATCTTCCTCTGCTAATTTTACATCATCACTGACAGACTTCAAAGTGATAAATCCATTTTCCTTTAACTCTGCCATAGCAGCGTTTCCGTCAAGTTCCGCTAAAGCTTTCTGGATCTGTCCTAAATATTTTCCATATTTTGGTCCTACAGTACGGAGCTGTGGTTTGAATGTATAGCTTGTGTAGGAACTTACATCATCGGTAAAGGAAACTTTCTTTACATTCAGCTCATCCTCGATGATCTCTTTGAAGTACTCTGAAAGTTCAAATGGAGCTTTGACAAACATATTTCCGATCGGCTGACGGTTCTTGATGTTTGCTGCATTACGGCATGCACGGCCCATAACCACGATCTTTAATACCTCATCCATATTTTTCTCTAACTCTTTGTCAATGTATGCTTCATTAACGGTTGGGAAGTCACATAAATGAATACTTTCCGGCGCATTTTTATCAATGCTGCATACAAGGTTCTGATAGATTTCCTCTGTCATGAACGGGATCATTGGTGCTGCACATTTACAGATCTCTACTAACGCTGTGTAAAGTGTCATGTAGGCATTGATCTTATCCTGCTCCATTCCTTTTGCCCAGAAACGTTCACGGGAGCGTCTTACGTACCAGTTACTCATATCGTCCACAAACTCATCGAGTGCTCTTGCAGCTTCCGGGATCTTGTAACTGCCAAGGTTATCATCCACAGCGCCGATCACGGTATTTAATTTGGACAGTAACCATTTATCCATCACGGATAATTTATCATATTCCAGTTTATATTTTGTTGCGTCAAATCCGTCAATGTTTGCATACAGTACAAAGAATGCATAAGTGTTCCATAAGGTGCTTAAGAACTTACGCTGTCCCTCCTGCACTGCTTTTCCATGGAAACGGTTTGGAAGCCATGGAGCGCTGTTGATGTAGAAATACCAGCGGATCGCATCTGCTCCGTAAGTCTCTAATGCATCGAACGGATCGACTGCATTTCCTTTGGATTTGGACATTTTCTGTCCGTTCTCATCCTGTACATGTCCTAAAACGATAACATTTTCATAAGGAGCTTTATTAAACAGTAAGGTGGACTCTGCCATCAGGGAATAGAACCATCCTCGTGTCTGGTCTACCGCCTCGGAAATGAACTGAGCCGGGAACTGCTGTTTGAACAAATCCTCATTTTCAAATGGATAATGGTGCTGTGCAAACGGCATTGCTCCTGAGTCGAACCAGCAGTCGATCACTTCCGGCACTCTGTGCATGGTCTTGCCACAGTCAGGGCATTTGAAGGTCACAGCGTCGATATACGGTCTGTGTAATTCCACTTTGGCATCATCCGGGTTTCCGCTTCTCTCTGCTAATTCGGCACGGCTTCCGATAGACTCCTGATGTCCGCAGCCTTCACATTCCCATACATTTAAAGGAGTTCCCCAGTAACGGTTACGGGAGATTCCCCAGTCCTGGATGTTCTCAAGCCAGTCACCGAAACGTCCTTTACCGATGGATTCCGGTATCCAGTTTACAGTATTATTATTACGGATCAGGTCATCTTTGACTGCTGTCATCTTGATGAACCATGACTCTCTTGCATAGTAAATAAGCGGTGTATCACATCTCCAGCAATGTGGATATTCGTGTTCGAACTTTGGTGCGTCAAATAATTTGCCCTGCGCATCCAGATCTTTTAATACTTCAGGGTCGGCTTTCTTTACAAATAATCCGGCATAAGGTGTCTCTTCTGTCATCTCACCTTTTCCGTTTACAAACTGTACAAACGGAAGATCGTACTTACGTCCGACATTCGCATCATCTTCACCGAATGCAGGAGCAATATGAACGATACCGGTACCATCAGACATCGTTACATAAGTATCACAGGTAACAAAATGTCCTTTTTTGTGCTGTTTTGCTGCCACTTCTGCTGCACATGCATATAACGGCTCATATTCTTTGTACTCTAAATCTTTTCCGGTGTAAGTCTCTAATACTTCATATGCTTTGACACCTTCCTCTTCATTGCCAAGCTTTCCTAACACTTTGTCAAGAAGTGCCTCTGCCATGTAGTAGGTGTATCCGTCTGCGGCTTTTACTTTGCAGTAAGTCTCATCCGGGTTCACACAGAGTGCAACATTGGATGGAAGTGTCCACGGAGTTGTGGTCCATGCGAGGAAGTAAGCATCCTCTCCGACAACTTTGAAACGTACCACTGCAGAACGTTCTTTTACAGTCTTATAACCCTGTGCAACTTCCTGGGAAGAAAGTGGTGTACCACAACGAGGACAGTAAGGAACGATCTTGAAGCCTTTGTATAACAATCCTTTGTCCCAGATCTGTTTTAATGCCCACCATTCGGACTCGATGAAGTTGTCATCATAGGTGACATATGGGTTTTCCATATCTGCCCAGAAACCAACGGTTCCTGAGAAATCCTCCCACATTCCCTTGTATTTCCATACAGATTCCTTACATTTTTTGATGAAAGGTTCCATACCGTACTCTTCGATCTGCTCTTTTCCGTTTAAGCCGAGCATCTTCTCTACCTCTAACTCGACCGGAAGTCCGTGTGTATCCCATCCGGCTTTACGCGGAACATATTTTCCCTTCATAGTCTGGTATCTTGGGATCATATCCTTGATAACACGTGTTAATACGTGTCCGATATGTGGTTTTCCATTTGCAGTTGGAGGTCCGTCATAGAATGTGTAGGTCTCTCCCTGTTTGCGCTGTTCCATTGATTTTTTGAAGATGTCATGATCTTCCCAGAACTTCTCTGTCTGCTTTTCTCTGTCAACGAAGTTCATATTTGTTTCAACTTTGTTATACATATAATCCTCCTCAATCTAAACAAGGCTCTCATCCTGTAAATAGGACGAGAGCCTTAAATGATCGTTGTACCACCTAATTACAATGTACAGATTTTATAAAAATCATATACCCGTTCCCTGTAACGTAGGAAAAACGTCAGTGCCTACTCAGTCAAAACATTTCGGACTGCGACTGGGAAGTGATGTTCATTCCTAAGATACTCGCACCGGTTCACACCAATCCCGGCTCTCTTTGCCTTTCTCTTAACAACTACTGTCTTCGTCATCGTCTTTTCTATTTGCAATGAATGGATCATTGCCTTTAACCTTCTGTGATTATACAGAGATTTCCCCGAAAAGTCAAGATTTTCCACCTATCTTAATGACTTTCGTTTCGTCCTGCTGATCACATCGATAAATCTTTCGCGGATGTTCTGGATCATCAGATCTTCCTCCCGGTCATTTCCGTCAAACGGCACAAAACCGCCTGCCATCGTAGCATGCCCGCCACCGCTTCCGATGCCTTTTAACGCCTTGCTTATAATTTTTCCGGCATCTAATGTGGGACGCTCACTCCGCACAGAAATTTTGATCCCTTCTTTTTTTCTGGAATAGACCACTGAAAAAGAGACTTCCACCAATGCAAGCATAAAATCTGACACACTGGCGATCAGAGCCTCCGGGCAATCCCTTCCGGTATCTGCAAAACTGATATTCTCAAACACCTCAATGCTTGAGATCGCCTTGGAATACGCCATCAGATCTTCAAAATAGAGTGTGCTGTTCTCTAAGAGATAAATCATATCCTGATCACACAGGTCAAACATGCGCCAGATCATTTCCATATCCATCTTGCATACGCCTCTCGACAATTTCTGTGTATCCATACGGATTCCAAATGTCAGCGCTGTTGCAATTCTTTGATCCATCGGTATTTCATTTTCAAAAAAATATTGTGCTATGATCGATGCGCAAGCCCCGACACCCGGCCGGATATCCGTAAACCGGTACTCCGTTTTCTCATAAACCGGATGATGGTCGATGCAGATGATCTCATCCCCGGTCATATCGATAATGTTGGAATTGCCCTTCTGCGCATCTACCAGGATAACCTCGTCGTCCTCCGTGAGTTCACTGTCAATATTCTCAATATTTACCAGTCTGATGTCCAAAATCTCTCTCAGCTTGTCAGTACTGTAACGGTCGATTTTCCCCTTATAGCAGATCGTCGCATGAATCCCGCGAAGCTTTAACAGTTCCTGCAGGCCGAACGCACTTGCGATGGCATCCGGATCCGGAAAATTATGTGTCTGGATATAAACGTGTTCTCTGTTGATCTGTGTTACTAACTCATCTAATTTTGTCATATGATAAACCCTTATAATTTCTTACCGCAGAGCAAAATATTGGTCTGCTGTCTCTGTAAGTTCCTCAAATGTATGGATTTCCGGCACGTCCGCTGCAATTGTTCCAAACCCATATGCTGCGTGGATGAACCCGACACCTGCGTGGCAGCTGGCATCATAATCCCCCTGGATATCGCCGACATACACTGCCTCTGTCAACCCGTTCCGGTCTGCTAATAATCTGATATTATCGCCCTTCTGTTTCAGATTGTTTCCATAACATTCTATATCTTCAAAGTATTTTCCAAATCCGTAATGATCTAAAAATGCCTCGATATAACCGCTCTGACAGTTGCTCACGATGTAGAGCGGATACTTTTCTTTCAGTGCAGAAAGTGTCTCCTCCAATTTTGGATACAAAACTCCACCATGCTCTCTCAGGTAGTCATTTTCCATGGAACAGCACTGATCTAACAATTTCATGCGCGCCTCTTTTTCCAGTTCCGGGAAAAGAATGTCTGCGATCACATCCATGGTCTTTCCCATAACCCCCTGAATATCCTGCTCCGTCAGTTTTTTATCAACAGAGCCATCCTGTTTTATGGCAAGATTCCATGATTCTGCAACGTTCGCTGCCGAGTCCCACAGCGTTCCGTCCATGTCAAAAATAATTCCTTTTTTCATACTTCTCCTTTTCTATCCATTATCCACAAAAATTTCTTTTTTAACCAAGATTATAAACTTTTGTATATTTTTCTTTGAAATAACGAATCAGCGGTTCTGCTGAAACTTCTTTGCCGCAGACGTATCTGATCACTTCTTTCGGGCTTCTGGTAGAACCATACTGATGAATCTTCTCATTCAGCCATTTTGTAATCTCACTGATTCTTCCCTCCGCGAGCAGCGCATCCACAGAGCCAAGTTCTTCCTCCAGACGATCTAAATACATGCCGTCATAAATACTGCCAAGCAGATAGGATGGAAAGTAACCAAAAGAACCGTCAGACCAATGCATATCCTGCAAAATTCCTTCCGCATCATCTGCCGGAGTAATCTGTAAATATTCCTGCATTTTCTGATTCCAGAGTGCCGGAAGTTCCTCCACTTTCACATGGTCGCGGAAAATTGCCTTCTCGATCTCATATCTTAAAATAATATGGAAACAGTAAGTCAGTTCATCTGCCTCTGTGCGGATAAAACTGTTTCTCACATGATTGACTTCCTTATAAAATTCATCCAACGAAACGTCCTGAAGCTGTGGCATTTTTTCCTGCACTTTTGCATAAACCGGAATCCAGAAATTCTTATTTCTTCCAAGAATGTTCTCATAAAAACGGGACTGGCTCTCATGGATTCCCATATAACTGCAGCTTCCCGCTACCGTTCCGTCATAATCCGGATTCACATTCTGCTCAAAAATCGCATGACCACCCTCATGGATTGCCGAATACATCGCACTGAGCGGATCATGTTCATAAAAATGATTGGTCACACGCACATCCTTTGACGAAAAATTCAGTGTAAACGGATGTGTAGATTCCCCGGTTGTTCCTCTGTTCCAGTCAAATCCGATATAACTCAGCAAAAGCTTCTCCACTTCCTTCTGCGCATTCTTGTCAAATGAAACATGAAACTTGCTGTCATCCGGCTGTTTCGCTGCAAGCACTTTCTGCACCAGAGGAATCAGCTCTGCTTTTAAATCTTCAAACAGGCTGTCCATCGTAGCGGAATCCATTCCTTTTTCATACTGGTCTAACAGTGCGTCGTAAACTTCTTTTTTCGGATCTGTGTAACCGGTCATCTCCGCTGTCATATCGATCATTTTCTGCAAATGTGGGGCAAAAACAGAAAAGTCTGCTTTTTCCTTCGCTTCCTCCCACGCATTCTCCGATTCCGACTGTGCTTTCACGAAGCTTTCATAAAATTCTTTTGGAATTCTGCGATTTCTGTCCATATCTGTTTTCATTTTATTTACAACAAACTTCCACTTATCGTCAAGCTTTTCAAACTCTTCCGGCTCTGCCAGTGTATCCAATAACGTTTTCAGTTCATCCGAGGTCGACATGGAAAACTGCTCCGTTGAAAAATAAGTGAGTGCATCGCTGTGTCCTGCAAATCCTTCCTTTGGAGTGTTGGTTCTCATATCCCAATACAATAATGTGTTCACATGGTTGAACTGTTCCATTTTCTCTAAATATTTCTGTAACTGTTCTAACTTATCGTTCATCATAATCCCCTTATATTTTTCCGTGATCCTGTTATCTGATTAATGGTTGACATAACAAAAAACCATGCAGGTATTTTTCACCCACATGGTTTTATCTTATCACATAATATTTATGCTGTCACTCGCTGTTTCCGAAGAATGTTCCAGGTAATGACTGCTATCACAATTGTTAAGGCAATCACCAGAGCCACAATTCCCTGTGGCGTGAATTTTCCACCCAGAAACAGCCCTAATTTCGCAAGTTCACCGGAAAGCTTTTCATTCTTTGCAATATTCATGGGAACCAGACAGATTATCATCCAGACCGCCCATAAAATCCATAACACTTTCATGCCATATCTTAAAATAACTGCGCCGAAAAACATTTCCACTGCTGTAAATACGACCAGGACACCTGACAGATAGTTCCATGTAAAAAAGTTTGTCAGGTCAATTTCCATAACCGCCTGTGGAAATGCATTTTCCAGCAAAAACTTCTCAACTACACCAAACACAACGATCTCAAGTTCCAGCACTGCGATCTCCAACAGATTAAAAAGTACATAGCCTGAGACAAAGCTTTTTCTGGTCGCACCCAGGGAAATTGCCATGTTAAAATCCCCCATAAAAGAAAGAGTTATCCCAAATAAATGTATAAAAGCAAAGGCGATGACCGCCAGCATGGTTCCGGCTGTTGCACAGGTATTCTCTTTTGCCACGTTCATCACAATAAATACAACGATCAGACCAATTAAGTATCCCACAGCAGTAATTCCAAGAAATTGCAAAAGCTCTGCTTTCCGCACCTTACACTGAATCAAAAAACTGTTCATTCTTTCCGCCTCCCAACTTATGCTTTCACTTCGTAATGTCTCATTTCACGGAAAAGTGCCATGACACTGACTGCATACAACGCAATGCTGACAATCGCTGCTATCGCAAGCAATGTCCATACTACATTTGTCTGTATTCTGTTGATCCACGCCATGATCTGGTCAATAAATCCAATTCCTGCCACAATACCGATGACTATACCTAATACCACCATGACGATTCCTATAATCATTCCTTTCATTCCGAAATGCATCTGTGAAACCGAGACAAGCTGCCCGATCGCTGTCATGAATATAAACAGAACTGCGATCAAAGCATTCAGCTTTCCATTGAACTTTCCACTGCTCATAATCCCTGCAAATACCAGAATGATATAGGCGCTTACTACATAGACCACACAGAAAATCTGTGCGCCAAAGCCTGCCTCTCTTCTTCCGGAGCCAAAAGACAATGTCAGCGGAAGATAAGATCCCACATAAGAAACCGGTCCGATCATGGCAAATAAAACGCTTATGATCCCGCCATAAAAATAGGCTGTTTTCCAGAAATCCCCAAATACCCTGCTGCTTCCCATATTAAACAGGAATCCATATACAACCATGAAAATCAGCATGATGCCGGTCAGCTGTAATCCTGATTTTCCCCAGAACCGAATATTTCTCTTTATAATCCTGCTATCTGCCATGTCTACTCCTCCATTCCGCAAAGGGATACAAACAATTTTTCCAGATTGAGTGGCTGTATGGTGACATCATAGCCTTCCGGCAGCTTCTGTCCTTCCTTCAAAAGGATCGTCACACTCTTGCTTCTTCCCATCTTCTCTTCATGATGTCTCTCATAGCCTTCCGTTGCCTGATCCACAACTTCTGCAAGACCACTTACATGGTAGCTTCTCTCCAGAATTTCCTGCGTATTTTCTTTCAGCAGCACCTCGCCATTTTTGATCATGACCACTTCTTCCATCAGGTCTGTTGCTTCCTCGATAATATGTGTGGAAATAACGAAGGTACGTCCGGTCTCGGTATATTCCTCCATCAGTTTATGGTAAAAATAATCACGCATTACAACATCAAGACCTGCCACCGGTTCATCCATAAACGTAAAATCGGCTTTGCTTGCAAGTGCTACGATAATCGTCACCATGGACAGCATACCTTTGGACATTTTATTGATACGCTGTTTTGTATTCAGTTCAAATTTTTTGATCAGTTCCTCCGCAAGTGCCTGATCCCAGTTTGGATAATAATAGGATGCAGTTTTCAGATAATCTTTTACTTTCATGCCGCTCACGCCGCTTCCATAGAGATTGATGGACAACTCTCTGGAAAAGCAAATGTGATCTAACGCCTTGCGGTTCTCCCATACATTTTCGCCATTCCATGTCACAGTTCCTTCGGATGCCGGATTCTGTGCCGACATAATGGATAACAATGTCGTCTTTCCGGCACCGTTTCTTCCAATCAGTCCATAAATCTTTCCTTTCTCCAATGTGAGATTGATATTCTTTAACACCTGTTTTTTTCCATAAATTTTACCAATACCATTACATACGATTGATTCCATGAATCATCTTCCTGCCTTTCTTTTCACAACTTTAAAATACATTTTCCTGTATCATTCCTCTTATTTGCATGATTCCATGCTTCCGGTATCAATGTTTTCCATCCGGACAGCTCCTTACACCTCATTGCCGGATCGTATCAACTGAATGACTTCTTCTTTGCCAAGTCCGATGCTCGCTGCTTCCTCTAACAGTTTTTTTACATAGTTATCATAAAATTCATTCTTTCTCCGGCTTAAGATTGCCTCTTTCGCACCTGCTGACACAAACATTCCAATCCCTCTTTTCTTATACAGAACACCTTCATCCACCAATATATTCACTCCTTTGGCTGCTGTCGCCGGATTAATGGCATATAGCTTCGCCAGTTCATTCGTGCTCGGCACTCGTTCCTCTTCCAGAAGAATATCCCTTAAAATATCTGTCTCGATCATCTCTGCAATCTGCAGATATATGGATTTCTCCTGCGTCAAAATCTCATTCATGCATGATATACTCCTTTCTTTCCAGAAATTATTCTGTTGCTGACAGCTTTTCAAATGCGCTTATCTGTCCTCTTGTTTTTTGTTTGTTATGTGGTTCATTACTTGTGTAATTAACCATAGCACTATGGCACTTTGTTGTCAATACATTTTTTCAAGATTGGAATTTTACAGGAGTTTTACTTAGGAACTGCCACCTGTAGGTGGTGTTACGGATTTTCGCAGGTTATGTTGTATTGCATGCCTATAAAGTGTATAGAAATATAAAAAATAGAACTGATTTGTTTTCAGGAGCGCTTCCGCTTGTTGTCGCTGGCAGCGGTACTAAGAAAGCA
>OGNI01000990.1_pt1 | contig 17591 bp, 17 predicted proteins | sample 1573421 | NCBI WGS metagenome assembly OGNI01 (sample SAMEA2581928, study PRJEB24529) | metagenome | biome: Human gut stool | place: China | collected 2011
TATAAATTTTCTGTAGAATCAAAAAGTTTCCCCCTAGATATATCGGGTGAGCCCTAACAACGCCTAATTGGAGCTAATAGGCATTATAACTAACTAATTATGAAAACAAAATTTTTATTATTCTTTGCTCTGTTATTTACAATGGGCAGCGTGTTAATCAGTTGCGGTAACGATGATGACGATTCTGCAATTGGTGGTGATACCGGAGGTGAAAACACCGAAATCAAAAATGATTATACAGCTACGAAACAGGTCAAGACGGTGGAGCTTAAAAAAAGCTATCCCATAGAAGCTATCAGCATCTATGTAGACTTTAATAGACGTTATGATTTGGCATATACTGATGGAAAGTTATGTTTGTTGCCGTATCATAGATATAACGGTTATTGGGATAGGAGTTGTAACGAATTTTATTGTTTTGAAGGTAGTAGTTACAAAACAGTCACTACATCTGATGTTGGAAAAGTCTCAGGACTATCAGATATTACTGATTATTATCCTGCTGATCTGGATAGAGCTTGCTTTTCTATGATTCAACCATCACATGGTTATTCTATGTCATTTAAAACGGAGGATGATGAGATTAAGCATCTAAGAGTATATTGCAGCAAGATAAAATTAGACGAAAATGGAAGCATAAAATCAGTGACTATCCAATATCAGCTCTATTAATTAAATTATCCCATTTAGGTGTAAGAAGTTTCACCTAATCAACTATAACAACCTTATTTAGTTGTATGACTCTTAAGCCGTCCTATTTGCGTGGATGGCTTAAGAGTCATTATTTACTCAGAATTGGCGGAATATTAGGCACTTTAATATCAGCCCTTTTTACTTTTCGTCTTTTTTCTCCGTTCCTTTTTTCTCCTCCGGATGGAGTATCTTCTTCACGGTTTCGCCGATAGGCAGCTGGTCGAGCACGCCGAGACTCGGCGCTACGGTCTTCACGAGCGAGTTGAGGAAGTTGCCGGTTGCGCCGTCGCCACCGTCGAACACTGTGACGTTGCCAAGCTGCATCTTCTCGAACGCCTTCACCTGCTCGCCTGCAATCTCCTTCCACTGGTCTACCATCTTGTACTGGATGGCGATAGCCGGGTTGAGTTCGGCAGCTTTCACCATTGCCTGGAAGCCGTCAGCCTCAGCCAGGAGCGACATCTTCTTACCCTCTGCCTCGGCTTCGAGACGCATACGTATGGCCTTTGCTTCGGCTTCTGCCTGCGCCAGCGTAGCCTTTGCCTTCGCTTCTGCCTCGCGGATGACCTTCTCGGCTACGGCATCGGCTTGCAGGATAGCCTCCTGCTTGGCTACTTCAGCCGGAACAATTTTCTCTGCCTTCAGCGACGACTCTACCTTCAGAGCCTTCGCCTCCTCCACTTCCTTCTGTGCTCTCTCGCGAGCGGTCTGCACTGCAGCCTCCGAACGTGCTGCAGCCTCACCAGCCTCCTTATCGGCGTTGGCTTGAGTGACGGAGAGCTGGGCGTTGGAAAGTGCTATCTCCTTCTGCGCCTCGTTGCGACCGATGGCTGCCTTTTTCTTAGCCTCAGCCTGCTTAATCTCCATGTCGGAGTTGAGCTCGGCAATGCGACTCTCCTTAGCCGTGTTAGCCTGCTCCACATTGATATTCTTCTCTGCCTCGGCACGAGCCACCTGCGACTCCTTGTCGGCGTTGGCGAGTGCCACCTGCGACACGCGCTCCTTGTCGGTCTGAGCCACGGAAATCTCCTGCTCCTTGCGTGTAGCGGCAATAGCCACTTCCTGGTCTTTGCGAGTCTCGGCAACGCGTGTCTCGCGCTCCTTTATCTGGTTCGCAATCTTTATCGCACCGAGCTTCTCCTGCTCCTCAATGTTAGCCTGAGCCTCGTTCTGCGCCTTCGACTCCGCCTCCTTACCGAGATTGACGATGTAGTTGGCTGCATCGCGTATGTCACTGATGTTGATGTTCATCAGATACAGACCGAACTTGCGCAGTTCGGTGTCGATGTTGTCCTTCACCTTGGCGAGGAACTTGTCGCGGTCGGAGTTCAGCTCCTCGATGGTCATATCGGCGATGACGAGACGCATCTGTCCGTAAACCACGTCGGTGATGAGGTTCTGCTTGTCGTCCATCGAGAGTCCGAGCATACGCTCAGCTGCGTTCTGCATCACTTCGGGGTCGGTACTGATTGCCACGGTGATGGTCGTGGGCACGTCGACGCGGATGTTCTGCGCAGAGATGGCACCGGTGAGCTTGCAGTCGATCTGCATCGGCTTCATAGAGAGGAAGTCGTAGCCCTGGATGATGGGCCACACGAAGGCAGCACCTCCGTGGTAGAGCTTCGCCGACTTCGAGCCGCCGGTCTTACCGTAAACGACGAGCACCTCGTCCGACTTACACTTGCGGTAGCGCGAGAGGATGCCAATGATGCCGAGCAGCACGATTACGACGAGCAAGCCGGCGAGAATGAAAATGTTTGTTCCCATATTTTTAAGTTATTAGTTTTTAATTATTAATTTTGGGGCGGAGCGAATGAGGGTAATTATTAGTTATTAGTTATTAATTTTTAATTATTAATTATTAACTTGGGGCGGAGCGAATGAGAGTAATTATTAGTTATTAATTTTTGGGTTGAGAAGATGGGGTAAGTGCCTAAAGAAGGCTTAAACCTCCAATCCGCATCGGTCGGTGCAGACATCCGCGTCGGTCGGTGCAGACATCCGCATCGGTCGGTGCAGACATCCGTATCGGTCGGCGCAGACATCCGCATCGGTCGGCGCAGACATCCGCATCGGTCGGCGCGGATGAGAAAAGCTAACAAATTATCCGCAGTCAAAGCAGCATTTGTCAACACATCAACATCTCACCCCTCAACATATCAACACCACACCATCTCACCATCTCACCCTATATAATACGTATTATCGCGGTAGGTCTTTATCGTCACCACCTGGTCGGTCTTGTAGTCGGTGCGTCCCGACTCCGACACGACATCGAGCTCGCGTTCCGCGCCGTCGCGCTTCACGAATATGGTGTATCGTCCGTCGCCCGCATTTATATATATGCGCCCCGCTCTGCCTACAAGGCTGTAAGGCTTCTCGGGTTTGCGCAGGTTCTGCAGACGATACGCCAGCACGTAAGAGTAGAAGAGCACGAGCATGAACACCATGCCCACCAACACAGCCAAGGCATATGTCTGCCACGTGTCGCCGCCGAACAGCACACGTGTCCAGCCGAAGCCGATGAGGAAGTGGACAAGTCCCTTGAACGAGAACAGACTGCCAAGGTCGAAGTCGACATTGGCATCGCCGTCAACGTCCATGTCCAAGTCGCCAAAGAACACGGAGATTACAAACTGAAGCAGAAAGATGCCGGTGGCTACCAGCGCGGTTAGCATAAAGATTTCGTGTGAGGTCATGTGGTTGGGGTTGTTAGGTTGATATGTTGAAGTGGTGAGATATGTTGAGATGGTGAGATGGTGAGGTTTTAGGTTGAGATGGTGAGGTGGTGAGATGGTGAGATTTGTTTTGGTGGCGTTATGGTGTTATGGTGATATGGACAAATGTCAACACATCACCATCTCACCACCACAACACATTTCTCAACACATCAACATCTCACCATAACAACACATTTCTCAACACATCAACATCTCACCACCACAACGCACTTCTCAACACCTTATTCCTCCTTCTTCGGGAGCAGCAGGTTGAGCAGTACAGCGAGGAGGAACACAACGGCTACGCAGTTCTCTGCGAACACCGTGCGTACAATCTCAGGGAATATCTTAAACATCTCGGTAGCTTGTGTAAAACCGAGACCCACGCTGAGCGAGAGACTCACGATTACCATGTTGCGCTGCGAGAAGCCCGTGCGTGCCATCATACCGAAGCCTGCATAGAGAATACTACCGAACATCATAATGGTGCAGCCACCGAGCACAGCCTGCGGAATTGTGGTGAGGGCGTGACCCACTACGGGGAACACACCGCCTACAATCATCACCAAAGCACCGATGCCGATAGTGAAGCGGTTCACAACGCCCGACATAGCTGCCAAGCCTACGTTCTGACTGAATGATGTGATTGGCGTACAGCCGAACAAACCCGACACGCTACTTACGAAGCCGTCGCAACTGATGGCTGCGCCCATCTCCTTTGTCTCAGGGTCGCGGTTCAGCGCACCGTTGCACAGCGCCGACGTGTCGCCGATGGTCTCCGTAGCCGACACGAGATAGACGGCTACAACCGAGAGTATGGCACCGATATTGAACTCCGGAGTGAACGGCAGAAGGCGCGGCATCGACACTACAGCCAAGCCCGAAAGACCGCTGAAGTCGACCATGCCCATAAAGCAAGCAAGGATGTAACCCACGATAAGGCCCACAAGAACAGAGAGTGAACGAAGGAAACCCTTTGCGAAAACTTGACAAAGAAGGCAGGCAAGCAGCGTAACAGAACCCACAATCCAGTTGTTAAGGCTTCCGAAATCGGGCGAACCCATGCCACCCGCAAACGAGTTGGCACCGATGGGCAAAAGAGAAAAACCGATGGCAGTAACGACCGTTGCCGACACGACGTGCGGAATGAGCTTTATCCAGTACTTCACGAACAAGCCGAGCACGCCCTCCACGAGTCCGCCGACTATGACCGCACCGATAAGCGTGCCCATGCCGTATGCACCGGCGATGCTGATGGCGAGCGAGAGGAACGTGAACGAAATACCCATGACGATAGGCAGACGCGAGCCGATACGCCATACCGGGAACAGCTGCACAAGCGTACCGATGCCGGCTATCACCATACAGTTCTGTATAAGTGCCGCACTGACCGCGCTGTCAAGGCCGACAACGCTTGCTAAAATCATTATCGGTGTGATGTTGCTGACGAACATCGCCAGCACGTGTTGCAAGCCAAACGGGAGAGCTTTCCCCAATGGCACTCTACCGTCAAGCTGATAGAGATTCTCAATTGAATTCTTCATTGTGTGTGTATGTATATAAACAATTATTATCAGTTTTAGCAAATTACTTTGCCTTTATTCTATTCTCCACATCCTCAAGCATCTTCATATCCTGCTCATCAGCTTCCTTGGATTCAATCTGTTTCCGCCAAGCATTGAACTCATCATAACACTTATGAGCTATGCTTTCCATCAGTGGCAGTTGTTAAGAAATTCTTAACAACTGATTTTTCTTCCAACTCCTTGTCTTTCAAAATATTGGACACATGCATGCTAATGTTAGATTTGGAGGTGGCAAAAAGTTCTGCCATCTGTTGCTGATTAAGCCAAACCTTACCATCTTTGGCATAAAGGGCAACAGAAGCCTTACCATCAGTTGTGCGGTAAATTATTATATTGGGACAATTATCCATAAACGAGCATTAAAGAATGTGCAAATATAGCGATTTCTATTCAAAAACATATACACAAACCGCACTATTATTACGACTTTTACTGATTCTCTCGGTTTATCAGATTCGCAACATCCTTCAGCTCGTTGTAGCGGTCGAGCTTTATCTGCTGATTGATGGCATAGCCCTTGATGAGGTATTGCTTGAGGACGGAGGTCGCCCAACGACGAAATTGTACACCTTGCTGACTCTTGACTCTATATCCAACAGAGATGATAACATCAAGATTGTAAAACGTTGTTTCATATGTTTGGTCTTGATCCTTACCCATATGTGCAAATTTTGCACATGTGATATGTCGGTCAAGTTCACCTTCTTTATAACAATTGTTTATATGACGTGTAATAACTGTTCTATCACGTCCGAACAGCTCTGCCATCTGACTCTGTGTTAGCCACACTGTCTCATTCTCCAGCTTCACATTAAGCTGCACGCTACCATCTTGCGAGCGGTATATTTCTATTGAATTGTTCATATTCTACCTTTTTATCTTTAAATGCTGCGTGGCTGCGTGGTATGGGCAGGATGCCCATACCTCCTACCTTTTTACCTTTTTACTTTTAATACATTCTGCGCTCCGCCCAGTCGCCACGGTCGAGGTTGCGGTAGCCGATGGCTTCGCTGATGTGCTGCACCTCCATGCGTTCTGAGCCGTCAAGGTCGGCGATGGTGCGCGCCACCTTCAGTATGCGGTTGTAGGCGCGGGCGGAGAGCGAGAACTTCTCCATGGCGGTGCGCAGGAGATTGATGGAGGCTTCGTTGGGCTCGGCGAACTGGTGAATCATGCGCTCGGTCATCTGCGCATTGCAGTGTATGCCTTTGAAGTCTTTGTAGCGGGCGGTCTGTATGTCGCGTGCCTTGATGACACGCTCACGGATGGCAGCACTCGGCTCACCGGGCTGCGCTTTCGAGATGTCCTTAAACGGCACGGGCGTAATCTCGCACTGTATGTCGATGCGGTCGAGCAGCGGACCGGATATCTTGCTCATGTAGCGTTGTATCTGTCCAGGTGTGCAGCAGCATTTGTGCGTCGGGTCGTTGTAATAGCCGCAGGGACAGGGGTTCATCGAGGCGATGAACATGAACGAGCAGGGGAACTCCACGGTGTACTTCGAGCGCGAGATGGTTATCTTATGGTCTTCGAGCGGCTGACGCAGCACTTCGAGGGTCTGCTTGTTGAATTCGGGCAGTTCGTCGGCGAACAAGACACCGTTATGTGCCAGCGATATCTCGCCAGGCTGCGGATTGATGCCGCCACCTACGAGTGCCACTTCGGATATGGTGTGATGTGGCGAGCGGAACGGGCGTTGCGAGATGAGCGACGTGCCGCGTTTCAGCTTTCCGGCTACGCTGTGTATCTGCGTCGTCTCCAGACTCTCCGAGAGCGATAGCGGCGGCAGAATAGAGGGTAGACGCTTCGCCATCATCGACTTGCCCGAACCCGGAGGCCCCACCATTATCAGGTTGTGTCCGCCTGCTGCTGCCACCTCCAACGCACGCTTCACACTCTCCTGACCGCGCACGTCGGCGAAGTCGAGGTCGAAGCGGCTCTGCTGCTCGTAGAACTCGCGGCGTGTGTCGACGTGTGTCGGCTCGTATATCTCTCTTCCGGTGAGCAGATTGATGACATCTGTGATGCTCTCCATGCCGTACACCTCCAGATTGTTCACCACCGCTGCCTCACGCTCGTTCTGCTTCGGCACAATCAGTCCCTTGAACTTCTCGGCTCTTGCCCGTATGGCTATGGGCAGAGCTCCTTTCACGGGCTGCAGCGTGCCGTCTAAGCTCAGCTCACCCACGAGCATGTAGTCGCCGATAGTGTCGGCTGTCACGGCTCCGCTCGCGGTGAGTATAGCCATAGCCAGCGGCAGGTCGAACGAGCTACCCTCCTTGCGCAGGTCGGCAGGAGCGAGGTTGATGGTGATGTCTGCGTGCGGAAACTTATATCCGTTCACCTGCAACGCCGACGCTATGCGGTCGCGTCCTTCGCGCACGGCGGTGTCGCCGAGTCCGGTCATGCGATACATCACGCCGGGCACGATATTCACTTCCACGGTTACGGTGGTTACGTCGAGTCCATTTACGGCTGCGGAATAAGTCTTTACGAGCATAGTTCTATTCGGGTTTTAATGGGTTAGTAGTGTGCGTTCTTCCGTAAGTCGGAAGTGGCTATTGACTACAAATTTAGTTGTTTCATTTGTTTTATCCAAGTGTATGGCGTTTTTTCTGCCAAAAATACACTAACTTTGTATAAATTAGGCTGCATCTCAACAATAAAAACAAGCCAGCTTGTTTTGTATTGTGTTCGATTTGCACTAACTTTGTAAAAAGAATATATTATTTGAACAATTATGAGTCCAAAGTTCAAGGAACAGAACGGATTCGTATTCAAGATTTTCTCCAACGAGGAAGCAAGAATACACATCCACATAATCAAAGCAGAAAAAGAAGCTAAATATTGGCTTGAACCTGATATAGAACTTGCCGAGAATTATGGCTTCAACAACAAAGAACTTAGTTTTATCGAAAAAATACTTACAGAATATGGAGACTACTTTAAAGTCAAGTTCACAAGACATGTCGGTAAGCGTCTTGATGATTAACGACAAGGGTTTAATGATTTCCGTGTTAGGGCAGGACTACTTCCTTTCCTACAACCGCATTCCGTGGATGCGCAATGCAAGTATTTCGGATGCGCTCAACGTACAGATGTGCGGACGCAACGCCATTGAATGGCCTAATTTGGATGTAGATCTGGAGATTGAAAGTCTGAAGCATCCGGAACGTTACCCTTTGATAATGAAAAGAAACGAGTTGGACAACTGCCGGTAACATGCCGACTGCTTGTCCTCTACTCCCACAAAAAACAAGCAAAACAACATGGAAGAAGATTTCGACATACGTCAGGAGCAGGGACGCAAGGGCGAGAAGGACTTTGAAAACGCTCTGCGCCCGCTGCGGTTCGGCGATTTCAGCGGACAGCAGAAGGTGGTGGAGAACCTCGAAGTGTTCGTCGAGGCGGCGAAGTACCGCGGCGAACCGCTCGACCATACGCTGCTGCACGGTCCTCCCGGACTGGGCAAGACAACGCTTAGCAACATCATAGCCAACGAACTGGGCGTGGGCTTCAAAATTACGAGCGGACCGGTGCTCGACAAACCGGGCGACCTCGCCGGCATCCTCACATCGCTGGAGCCGCGCGACGTGCTGTTCATCGACGAGATTCACCGTCTCTCGCCGGTCGTAGAGGAGTATCTCTACTCGGCGATGGAGGACTACCGCATCGACATCATGATCGACAAGGGTCCGTCGGCGCGGTCTATACAGATCGACCTCAACCCGTTCACACTCGTGGGTGCCACGACGCGCAGCGGACTGCTCACAGCGCCGCTCCGCGCACGCTTCGGCATCAACCTCCACCTGGAATACTACGGACCGGAGATGCTGCAGAAGATTATCAAGCGCTCGGCGATGATTCTGAAGGTGCCCATCGACGACGATGCGGCTATAGAGATTGCGCGCCGCTCGCGTGGCACGCCGCGTATTGCGAACGCTCTGTTGCGCCGTGTGCGCGACTTTGCGCAGGTGAAGGGCAACGGACGCATCGACCGCGACATTGCGCGCATCTCACTCTCGGCACTGAACATCGACCAGTATGGCTTGGACGAGATTGACAACAAGATACTGCTCACCATCATCGACAAGTTCCGCGGCGGACCGGTCGGCGTGTCTACCATCGCCACAGCTATCGGCGAGGACACGGGCACCGTCGAGGAGGTGTACGAGCCGTATCTCATCATGGAGGGCTTCATAAAGCGCACGCAGCGCGGACGCATGGTCACTCCCCTCGCCTACCAGCACCTCGGACGACCGATGACGGGCAGCAACGCTGTGGAACCGGGACTGTTCGACTAAAGCATACAGAGAACCGTAAAACATTTGGCTATGGACTATCAACCATTATTGGAACACATCCGACAAGAGATAGAGGTCTACGCTCACGACGGCAAGCAAGCCGACTACATCCCGGCTTTAGCTAACGTAAACGCCGACCAGTTCGGGCTCTGCCTCAATATTCTCGACGGCAGAACCTACCGCCTCGGGGCATCCGACGTGAAGTTCTCCATACAGAGCATCTCCAAGGTGTTCTCGCTTGCCGTAGCACTGAGTCTGTTAGGCAAGGATCTGTGGCAAAGAATAGGCAAGGAGCCTTCGGGCACAGCATTCAACTCGCTTGTGCAACTGGAGTACGAGCACGGCAAGCCGCGCAACCCGTTCATCAACGCCGGTGCCTTGGTCACTGCCGACGTTATCCTCTCGCTCATCGACAACCCGAAGGAGTTCTTCATCAATTTCGTGCGCACGCTGGCTGACAACCCTGACATCAACTACTCGGAGGAGGTAACACGCTCGGAGCTGAGCTGCTGCTATCTGAACGCTTCCATTGCCTATCTGCTGAAGCATCACGGCAATCTGCATAACGATGTGCACGACGTGCTCGACTTCTACTGCACGATGTGCTCTGTAGAGATGAGCTGCGAGGATCTCTCGCGTGCCTTCATGGCATTCGCCAAGAGCAGTCAGCCGTTCTCTCACGCTGGTGTCAACCTGAGCATATCGCGAGTGAAACGCATCAACGCCATCATGCAGACCTGCGGCTTATACGACGAGTCGGGAGAGTTCGCCTTTCTTGTCGGTCTGCCTGCCAAGAGCGGCGTGGGCGGAGGCATCGTGGCCTTATACCCGTCGCGCTACTCTATTGCGGTATGGAGCCCGCGACTCAACTCGAAGGGCAACTCCATCATGGGAATGAAAGCACTCGAGCTGTTCACGTCCGAAACAGAGGAGTCGATATTCTAAAAACATAATAACGGAGGAGTCGATATTCTAAAAGGTAAAAGCGAGGCAATGTCAGCACCGACATTGCCTCGCTTTTTACTTTTTACTCTTTTACTCTTTTACTTTTTACTCTTTTACTTTTTACTCTTTTACTTTTTTACTTTTTAATTACTCTTCCTCGAGCAGCACCCTGCTTGCCCACTCGTTAGCCTTGCCCCAGTCGGCGTTGTGTCCGTACGGAATCTCAAGACCGTTCTGCATGATATACCGTGGCTCATACTCTTGCAAATATAGTGATTTTTTCCGTCTCTACAAACGTTTTACCAGACAAACCATTATGGTTAGATGATCCGCGTCGACCGTTACGAGCATCCGCGTCGACCGTTACGAGCATCCGCGTCGGTCGATACGAACATCTGCGTCGGTCGATACGAGCATCTGCGTCGGTCGATACGAGCATCCGCGTCGGTCGACGCGGATGGGCATAACAAAGGTTTTCTGGGGGCAATTAAGCCGAGCTTAAGGCAGCGACTTAAGGCAGCGTATAAGCCGAGTTTAAGGCAGCGTATAAGCCGAACTAAGCCGCTTTAAGCCTTCCTAAGCCTTTAACAATTCAAAACTCAAAATTCAAAATTCACAACTCATTCCGGTGCAGCTCCGCCAGCAGCTTCACACTCTGGCAGTGGAGGTCGATGTGTCGCTGTAGCTTCTCGTATATGCTGTTTATCTCCACGTAGTAGACAAGGGCGGTTATCTCGCCCTGCTGCAATGCCTTCTTGAAGAGCGCGAGCGACTCCTGCAGGAGCTTCACGTCGCTGTGGTCTATCACCTCCTGCAAGCCCTGCAGCTGCTCGTAACTGGTGCGCAGCTCGGCTTCGGCATCGTGCTGCGCCTGCTGCACCTGCAGCTCGGCACTCTGACGGCGCTCGCGTGCCGCCTTAACGTTGCTGCTGTTGCTGTAGAGCGGAAAGCTCACGCCTACCATGAAGCCGTTGATGGCTTCGCGCTGCTCGGTGTTGCGGCGGTAGCCGAAGGAGATGCTGGGCAGCCACTCGCTCTTCTGCTGCTTCAGGTTCAGGTCGGCAGCGCGGAGGGCGGTCTGCGCCACTGCCACGTCGGCATCCGATGCGAGGGCGAGGGCGCGATACTGCTCGAAGTCGGCTATCGGCTCGTAGTGGGGCAGCTCGGTGGTGGCTACGTCGATGGGCTTGCCGCCGTTGAGCTGCTTGAGCTGCTGCAGGAGGGCGGTGCGCTCGCCCTCTGCCTCGCTGACGAGGGTGCGCACCTCCATGCAGTCGAGCTTCACCTTGTTCAGCTCAAGGGCGTTGGCATCGCCTGCCTCCATGCGCTTCTCGTACATCAGGAGGAGGGTGTCGCTGTTGCCAAGGCGCTCGCGCAGCATGGCGAGGGTCTGGTTCACGCGGATGAGGTCGAGGCAGACGAGCTGCGCCTGCAGGAGTATGTCGCGGCGCTGCTTGGCTATCTGCTTCTCGCCTACCGCCTGCTGCATCTGCGCCTGCTTGCTGCGGGCGGCGTACTTCGTGGGGAAGTCGAACTCCTGACTCACCACGAGCTCGCTCTCGGCTACGCCGGAGTAGCCTTTCGTGAAGAACGGACTGTACTCTACCGACGGACCGCCGAGGGTGTTCGTGGCTTTCACGTCGAGCACGTCGGCACGCGTGTCGTGAGCTGCCGACTGCAGGGTGAGGTTGTTAGCAGCTATCTGCTTGAGCACGTCGCCAACGGTGTCGGCGAGGGTGGCACTACACGCGCTGAGTGCCACGGCTGTGGCGATTAGATATCTTCTCATATATTATCGGTACTATGAATGCGTTGAGTAATGTAGAACTGATGAGTCCGCCGAGTATCACCTTCGCCATCGGCGACTGTATCTCGTTGCCGGGCAGGTCGCCGCCGAGGGCGAGGGGCACGAGGGCGAGAGCTGAGGTGAGGGCGGTCATAAGGATGGGGTTCAGACGCGAGAGCGAGCCTTCGACGATGGCGTCGCGCACGCTTCTGCCTTCCTCTGTGCGCAGACGCTTGTACTCGGTGATGAGCAGCATACCGTTGCGCGTGGCGATGCCGAAGAGCGAGATGAAGCCGATGACGGCTGGGATGCTTACCTCGCCTGTGGTGAGCACGATGGCGAAGATGCCGCCGATGAGTGCCAACGGGAGGTTGAGCAGTATCACGCCGGCTTCAAGGGCGTTGCGGAACTGCATGAAGAGCAGGAAGAAGATGACGACGATGGCGAGCAAGCAGGTGAGGTAGAGCACGCGGCTGGCGCTCTCCTGACTCTCAAACTGTCCGCCGTACTCTACGTGGTAGCCTTCGGGCAGCTGCACGTTCTCGCCTACAGCCTGCTTGATGTCTGCCACTACGTCGCTCAAGGCTCTGCCGCTGGTGTTGGCGGAGATTACTATCTTGCGCTGCACGTTCTCGCGGTTGATGGTGTTGGGTCCGGCACTGGATATGATGTCTGCCACGTCGCTCAGCGGCACCTTGCGTCCGTCCTGCGTGTCGATGATGAGGTCGCTCACCTCGTCGTAGTCGGCGGCTTTCACCACGAGGTTGAAGGCTCTGCCGGCTTCGTACACCTGCGAGACGGTCTCGCCGGCAAGGTTCACGGCGAGGAACTCGTTGAACTCGGGCAGCGTGATGCCGTTGCGCACGAGCAGTTCGCGACGCGGCACTATCTTCAGTTCGGGACGCTCTATCTGCTGCTCCACGTTGAGGTCGGCTATGCCCTTGATGTCCTGGCAGGCGTCCTTTATCTGATTGCCGATGGTGAACATACGGTTGAGGTCGGTGCCGAAGAGCTTGATGGCGATGCTGGCCTGCGTGCCCGAGAGCATGGCGTCGATGCGGTGTGAGATGGGCTGACCGATCTCGATGTTGGCACCGGCGAGCACCGAGAGGCGCTTGCGCACGTCGTTGAGCACTTCCTCATGGCTGCGGTCTTTCAGCTCGAACGGGGCTTCTATCTCGCTCACGTTCACGCCGAGGGCGTGCTCGTCGAGTTCGGCGCGGCCGGTCTTGCGTGCCACGGTTTTTATCTCGGGCACCTGCAGCAGCAGTCGCTCGGCACGTGCACCGATGGAGTCGCTTTCTTCGAGCGAGATGCCGGGCAGCGAGGAGATGTTGATGGTGAACGAGCCTTCGTTGAACTTGGGCAGGAAGCTGCTGCCCAAGCAGAAGAACACGCCCACGGCGACTACAAACAGCGCTGCGGTGCCTACTATCACCTTGCGTGTGTTGTCGAGCACCCACAGCAGGGCGCGCTCGTAGTAGGTCTTAAGCCACACTGCCACGAAGGCTTCCTTCGGCAGCTCGCCCTTGCTCTTGCCGAGCAGGTAGCTGCAGAGCACGGGGGTGAGCGTGAGGGCTACGAGGGTGGAGGCGAAGAGGGCTGTCACGAAGGCGATGCCAAGGGGTATTAGCATCCTGCCTTCCATGCCGCTGAGGAAGAAGAGCGGCGCGAAGCTCACCACGATGATCAGCGTAGAGTTGAGGATAGGCATACGTACCTCGCGCGAAGCGTTGTACACGAGTTCGATGATGGGCACTCGCTCTGCCTCGGGCAGCGCACGGTTCTGGCGTATGTGCTTGTACACGTTCTCCACGTCGACGATGGCATCGTCGACGAGCGAGCCGATGGCAATGGCGAGTCCGCCGAGGGTCATGGTGTTGATGCTGATGCCGAGGGCGTTGAGCACTATCATCGCCACGAGGAACGAGATTGGTATCGTGACGAGCGAGATGACCGTGGTGCGCACGTTGGCGAGGAATATCATAAGGATGATAACCACGAAGATGGCGCCCTCGATGAGCGACTTCTGCACGTTGTCGATGCTGCTCTCAATGAAGTCTGCCTGGCGGAAGATGTCGGTAGAGATATGCACGTCGGAGGGCAGGGTCTGCTTGAGGTCGTCGAGTGCCTGGTCGAGGTGCTTCGTGAGGTCGATGGTGCTGGTGTTGGGCTGCTTCGTAACGGTGAGGAGTACGGCTGACTGGGCGCGCTCGCTGGCTACGCCGAGCTTCGGCGACTGGTTGCCTATCTTTATGTCGGCTACGTCGGCGAGGGTGACGACGCTCTCGCCGTTCTTCTTCACGATGTTCGTACCGAGCTTCTCCACATCGTTGGTCGAGGTGATACCGCGGATGATGTACTCGTTGCCGTACTTATAGCGCACGCCGCCGTTGGTGTTGGTGTTCATGCCGCGTGTGCACGCCATGATGTCGGCGAGCGACACGCCGAAGTGCTTCATCTTGCCCGGACTCAGTAGTATCTGGTATTCCTTGATGTCGCCGCCGTGCACGCTCACCTGCGCCACACCGCCGGTGGAGAGCAGGCGCGGACGTATCACCCAGTCGGCGTACGTGCGCAGGTCTTGCTGCGAGGTGTGCTTACTGGTGAGGCTCACGATGAGCACCTCGCCGAGTATCGACGACTGCGGACCGAGCACCGGAGCACTCACTCCGGCGGGCATCTGCTCGCCTACTGCGGCAAGTTTCTCGCTCACAATCTGGCGTGCAAGGTAGATGTCGGTGCCCCAGTCGAACTCCACCCACACTACGGAGAAGCCGTTGGTCGACTGCGAGCGCACGCGACGCACACCGGTGCTGCCGTTGACGGCGGTCTCTATCGGGAACGTCACGAGCTGCTCCACTTCCTCGGTCGCCATGCCACCGGCTTCGGTCATGATGACCACGGTCGGTGCGTTGAGGTCGGGGAACACGTCCACATCGGTCTTACTGGTGGAGTACAGTCCTCCTATGACGAGCAGCACCGACGCCACCAACACGAGTATTCTGTTCTCAAGCGAGAACCTTATTATCTTGTTCAGCATAGTTCTTTTTTTTATTAGTTGACAAGTAGACGAGGAGATTTCCTCAGGGGGTGCACTTATAGGAGGGTATGGCATCCTGCCATACCCACGCTGCCACCAAACTATCTTCCCACAGAATTCACCGAATTCACAGAAATTCTTGCTGAGATATTCTCCCACAGATATCACAGATGCGCACAGATATTTTAGGACACCCTCCCAGTCTGTGCAATTGTAGGAGGGTATGGCATCCCTGCCATACCCACGCAACCTCTCAGGGGGTGCACTTGTCTCAAGTGCACCAACAAAGCAAGAAGTGCACCAACAAAGCTGCCACTGCATCCTCCCACAGCAAGAGACTTCTGTGTATTCTGCGTGTTCCGTGGAACAATACTACGCAACCTAAACATCTGTGTGCATCTGTGCCATCTGTGGGAGGATTATTTAGGGCTGCCACACGCACCCACCCAGGGGGTGCAGCTGTCTCAGCTGCACCAACCGAGCAGCCATTGCATCCTTCCACAGAATTCACAGAATTTTCTTGCAGAGGAGAACTTCTGTGCGTTCTGTGCATTCTGTGGGATAACGCGCACCCTAAACATCTGTGTGTATCTGTGCCATCTGTGGGAGAATACGATCACGGCAGGTGGCGTGGGTATGGCAGGGATGCCATACCCTCCTAAGTGTGTTCTGTGGAACAACACTGCGCACCGCTTGCTTGGTTGGTGCAGCAGAGACTGCTGCACCCCCTGAGAGAACTTCTGTGCATTCCGTCCCTCGTCTACTTCAGAAATTAATGATTATGGTTATGCGCCGGGATGGCGTTTGCAGCCGAAGCCAATCGTACTTGCACGGCACCCTTCGTCACGACGCGATCGCCCTGCTTCACACCCGTGAGTATCTCTACACGCTCGCCGTCGCTCTCGCCGAGCGTCACCTCCTGCTTGCGGTAGCCCTCCGCGTCTATCTGCACGTAGACGAAGTGGATGCCCTGCTCCTCGGTGAGGGCGGTGATGGGCAGCGTGATGACGTTCGGGCGGTCTTGGGTTATGAGGTATATCTCGGCGTAAGAGCCCTGCACTACGTCGCCCGTGTTGTTGAACTCGAAGATGACGGGCAGGTACGAGTTGTTCACCTCTGCCGAGCGACCGTACGACTTTATGCGTCCACCCATATCCGTGATGTCGTAGAGACGCTTGCTGTAGCTCGTGCGGAACTTCGCGCAGCGTATCTTGTTCAGCTCATTGAAGTGGCGCTCGGGTATCTCGGCACGCAGGTAGAGGTGTTTGTTCTGCGTGATGATAGCGAGCGGCTGACCGGCTTCTACGTAATCGCCACCGTTCACGAGACACTGCTTCACGTAGCCACTGCGCGGAGCCGTCACCACTACTCCACCCGCGCTGCGCGTGCGTTGCATACTGTTATATGTGAGCTTCGCCGCCTCATACTCGGCTTTCGCCACGGCGAGATCCTTCTCGCTGATTATACGGTCCTTGATGAGTATCTTCGCACGTGTGTAGTCGCGTTCGGCACGCTCGTAGTCGATGCGTGCACGTTGCACGGGGTCGCCCTCGGCGGTCTGCATACCGGCGGAGGTAATGGAGAACAGCGTGGTGCCGCTTGCTACCTTCAGTCCCTCGCTCACGTGGTTCTTGTACTGCACGCGTCCGCTGATGGTAGCCACGACGGTGGTCTCGTCGCACGATGCCGACATCACCTTTCCGCTCGTGTGTATCACGCCGTGGAACGTGCTGGGCTTCACCTCCTCCACCTTCACTCCGGCTGCACGGGCTTTCTCCGCAGAGAGTATTATCTCGTCGGCATGTGCGCCCTTCGCCTCTTTGCCTGCAAGCTCAGCCTCATGGTCGTGACCCTCCGCCTCGCTGTGGTCGTGGTCATGGTCGTGGTCTGCATGTTCATGGTCGGCATGGTCGTGACCATCGTGCGCATTGCCTCCGCACGCGCTCATGCCTGCCACGAAGACTGCTGACAATAAGTAATAGGATATTCTTCTAATCATATTTCATTTGTTGTTAATTACTAAGAGAAAAATAATCATTGACAAAGTTCGGAAAAATATTCTGCAACCTTGTTGCAAACTTCAAGGGGGTGCAGCTGTCTCCGCTGCACCAACAAAGCTAACAGAGCTATCCCAAGGGGGTGCACTTGTCTCCGCTCGGCTTTGCCGCTTGCCAGAGCAAGAAGTGCACCAACAAAGCAAACAGTGCAAACTATAGGAGGGTATGGCATCCCTGCCATACCCACGCAGCCACCAAACTATCTTTCCACAGAAACCACAGAAACCACAGAAGTTTCTGACACAAGATATTCTCCCACAGATTGCACAGATGTGCACAGATTAGGAGGGTATGGCATCCCTGCCATACCCACGCAGACACCAAACTATCTTCCCACAGAAACCACAGAACCCACAGAAGTTTCTGACGCAAGATAGTCTCCCACAGATTGCACGGATGGGCACAGATTAGGAGGGTATGGCATCCCTGCCATACCCACGCAGACACCAAACTATCT
>OGNI01001009.1_pt1 | contig 17267 bp, 14 predicted proteins | sample 1573421 | NCBI WGS metagenome assembly OGNI01 (sample SAMEA2581928, study PRJEB24529) | metagenome | biome: Human gut stool | place: China | collected 2011
CGAGACTGAGAGGGCCGCCGGTTCAATCCGTATCCATCCCGGTGGTGTCCTGACCCACAACGGGGGCGGTGTCCGCGCTCTGGGCTGCGGCCACGCCGCTGCTGTGGGAGTAGTTGCAGGTATCGGGCAGGTCATCGGCACGGTAGTAGCCCACGGCAGTGCTCGGGCAGCCTGCACCGGCCAGCAATCCGCTCTGGGTGCAGTAGCGGCGCTCCACCACGCCTGCGGAGGTGGGGAATGCCTTATAGGGCAGGTCTGCCTGTGCCTGCTCCATCAGTGCCTTCCACGCGGTCACACAGGTACGGGTCTTGGCTTGCTGCTTGGACAGGGTCTTGGTCATATCGTAAGGTGCATCATATCCCCACCACACAGCGGTGACATAGTAGGGCGTGCCGCCCACGAACCACAGATCCTTTTCGTCGCTGGCAGTACCGGTCTTACCAAAGGCCTCCATGCCGTTGGAGTTGGGGTAGCGGCCGCTGGCAGTACCTACGCTGGAGAACAGAACGTTCTTCAGCAGACGGTTCATGACATAAGCGGTATCGGGGGTCAGTGCCTGATAGCTGGTGGCGTTGTTTTCCAGATAGATGTTGCCTTCCCGGTCCAGCACACGGGTGTACAGGTGCGGAGTGGTGTACTCGCCGTCATAGAAGATCTGGAAGGCTGCGGCCAGCGCCATGGGCGTAACGCCCTTGGTCTGGCTGCCCATAACCATCTGCGCCAGACCCACGTCGTTGGTGGGGTCCAGCGTATTCAGTTGCAGAGTGTTGTAGACGAAGTTGAAGATATTGCTTGCGCCCACAAGGTCGCCCACGCGGACTGCGATGGTATTCAGCGAGCGGGCAAGGCCGTTCCACAGCGGGAGATCGCTGCCGTCGCCATAGTTGCCGCCGTAGTTGCGCGGCCAGCTGCGCCATGCGTTGGGGTAAGCGCGGAGCTGCTTGTCGGAGAGTCCCATCAGGCCATTCTTGCGGCAGTAGTCCTCGTCCCGGATGATCATATCCTGCTTCTGATACAGGGGGGAGTTGTTGAGCATGGTGGACCAGTTGACCAGACCGTACTCAATGCCCAGCGCATAGGCACCGATGGGCTTGATGGTAGAACCGGTCTGCCGCTCCACATTATAGGCGCGGTTCAGGGAAAGGCTCTTGGTCTTTTCGCCCAGGCCGCCCGCAATGGCCAGCACGTTGCCGTCATAGTCCAGCGTGACCATAGCAGCCTGCGTGCGCACGTTGCGGTAATAGTAGACGGTGCCATCTTCGCCGGTGCGGGTCTTGGGGGTACCGTCCTCGTTGAACACCTGCACATCATCGTCCGAAATGGAGGTGACCTCTTCCTCATGCCAGCCCGCCGGGAAGTAGGCATCGTCGGTGTTCAGCATCAGGTTTTCCATCTGGGACTGCAGCTTGGTGTTGACAGTGGCTTCGATGGTAAAGCCGCCGGTGTAGAGCAGCTTCTGTGCCTCGGACTCGCTGATGCCCTCCTTGGTCATGATGTCCTGCACGACCTCATTGAACAGTGCATCGGTGAAGTAGGAGGTGACGGTGCTGGGCTTTTTGCCGCTGTCTTCTTCGGCCAGCACAAGGGGCTGTGCAGCGCCGTTGCGGTAGTCCTCCTCGCTGATCACACCCTGCTGCCACATATTGTACATGATGAAGTTGCGGCGGTGGATCAGATTTTCGGGGTTCGTATAGGGGTTATAGTTGGTGGGGTTTTTGGTAATAGAGGCAATGGTAGCGCACTCCCACAGGCTCAGCTGGCTGACGTCCTTGTTGAAGTACTCGTTGGCCGCCGTCTGCACACCCTGAATGGTGCCGGTAAAGCTGATGGTGTTCAGGTACGCCTCCAGAATGGTCTCCTTGGAGTAGCTGCGGCTCAGGCAGAGGGCGCGGTAGATCTCGCGCACCTTGCGCAATGCGCCATCGATACCGCTGGCGCTGTTGTCATCGGTCAGGTTCTTGATGAGCTGCTGTTCCAGTGTGGATGCGCCCTGCTTGGAGCTGTAAATGGGCAGCAGATACTCATTGATCATTGCGCCGATGGTGCGCTTGAAGTTAACGCCGGGCTCTGAGTAGAAGTCCTTATCCTCGGTGCAGATGAAGGCATACTGCAAATTGGAGGGGATCTGCTCAAGGTCTGCCCATACGCGGTGGCTGTTGGAGGAGCGCAGGGTGGCATACTCCACCTGTGCGCCGGTATCCGGGTCGGTAGCTACCACCATACTGGACTGGCTCAGCTGAATGTTGTCCAGGTCCAGCAGGTCACCGTCGTTGGCAGTAGCCTGCACCACATAGAACACCATGCCCACGGCCACCACGCTGCCCAGCATGATGCCAAGGCAGAGCACCGTAGCGACAGTGCGGCCAATGAACCGCAGAATGGGATGCTTGCTCTTTTCCTTCGGCGGCTTGGGGCTTTTGGGTGCCTTGGGTGTGCGGGTACGGTTTTCCGCTGCGGAGTGTACCTCGCGGCGGCTCTGGGAAACATTGACCTTACGTCCCACCGGGCGGGCAGGCTGCTCCTCGCCGCCCCGGTGGATCTTTCTCATCTCATTGTTGGAGATAGGGATCGCCTCCTGACATTTCAAGACTGTTGCCGGGCATAGCTGCACCGGGCTTTATCCACATCGTTTGTGACACGAAATTTCAAACTGCAATACCATATTATAGCACGCAAGCCCCAGCCGGGCAAGAACCAATCTTTGCGCGCTGAGCAGATATAAATAGTATAACACACTCTCTTGTGGAAAGTACAGTATCTGCGTGTGAAAATTGTCTGCTATCCGCCAAAACGGGGCATACTTACCGGGGAAGGGAGTGTTTTTTATGCGCAAGCTGTCTGTCTGCCTGTTCTACGGGCTTTGCGTATTCACCATTGTATTCAGTCTGTTCTGGATGGCGCTGCCAAAGCTGCCGCTGTCTCAAAGCCCCGCCGGGTCTGAGACCGACCCCGCCTCTCCCCTGAGCCTTGCCGCGCAGGCAGTGCCCCAGACGGACACCGCCCGCTACTGCCTGCAAGACAGCGGCGGGCGGGTGGCGGTGTACACCTGCCGCGCCGACGGCACCCCGGGCACCCTGATCCGCGTGACCGGCATCTACACCAATCTTCTGCCCGAAAACGACGCCTTACGCATCAAGCGCGGGCTTGTGGTCAACAGCCCCCGGGAACTCGACCTGCTGCTGGAGGATCTGGGGGAGTAAATGCAACGAGCCGCTGCACATCGTGCAGCGGCTCGTTGCATTTATATGATTCAGGCTTCCATTTCTTCCAGCGGCACAAGGTATTCCTTGCGGCACTGCTCGTACTCCAGCATATAGTCCTTGCTGGGGCTGTGGTGCATGATGTTTTTCAGGGTGTGAGAGTCGTAATCATCGCCGGCCTCCATGCCCACCATGCGCACCGCAATGTTGGAGCAGTGGTCGGAGATACGCTCGGCGTTGTTCAGCACATCCAGGAACACCACGCCTGTGTCGATGGAGCAGATGCCGTCCTTCAGGCGGCGGATGTGCTGGTCGCGCAGGCGCTCCACCATCACATCAATGATCTCCTCCAGCGGCTCCACCTGTGCAGCCTTCTGGGTATCATCGTTTTCAAAGGCCTCGTCCGTCAGAGCCAGAATACGCTCCAATGCGGCGTCCAGCAATTGCAGTTCCTTTTTGGCGCTCTCGCTGAAGCTGGCCTCCTTGTCGTGCAGCTCCTCGGCCTTTTCCATGATGTTCACGGCATAGTCGCCAATGCGCTCGAACTCGGTGACAAAGTTCAGCAACTCGGTCACCGCGTGGCTCTCGTCGTCGCCCAGCTCCTGATCGGTCAGTTTGATCAGATAGTTGGTGATCTCCACCTCCATGCGGTCGATCAGGTTCTCGCGCACCTTAATGGCGCTCACGGTCTCCTCGTCCATCTTCAAAAGCAGCGGCGCGGCCAGACCCACGTTGCGGGCGGCGCGGCGGGACATCTTGATCACCGCATTCTTCGCCTGCTGCAAGGCCACTGCCGGGCTCTTGTACAGACGCTCGTCCAGCACCGGCATGCTCAGCTCCTGTGCTTCCTCCACGCTACTGGGCACCGTGAGCATCGCCAAGCGGCTCAGCACTCCGCTGCAAGGCAGGAACAGCAGCATGGCGCATACGCTGGACAAAGTATGGATGTTTGCAATGGAGCTCTTGTTCATCACATCGCCCCACATGGGGATGCCGATGGTGAACTGCACCGCATAGATCAGCGCCAGCAGGATCACGCTGCCGATGACGTTGAAGTACAGGTGGATGAGCGCTGCCCGCTTACCATCCTTGGAGGAACCGCCGATGGTGAGCAGCGGGGTGAATGCCGTACCGATATGTGCACCCAGAATGATGGGAATGGCAGAGCTGAAGGTGACAAGCCCTGTGCTGGACAGTGCCTGCAGAATACCCACCGAAGCGGAGGAGGACTGGATGATCACGGTGACCACCACGCCCACCAGAACGCCCAGAATGGGGTTGGTCATGGTGACGAACAGATTCTGAAAGACGGCGCTCTCCCGCAGGGGAGCAACGCCGGTATCCATCAGGCTCATGCCGGTAAACAGAATGCCGAAGCCCAGCATGATCTGACCGATATTCTTCTTTTTGGCATTGCGCAGGAACACATAAAAAATGCAGCCAATAAACGCCACCACGGGGGCAAAGGTCTTGGGCTGGATCAAGGTCAGCCACAGGCTGTCGCCTGAGATATCCGCCATGCGGATCAACTGACCTGTTACCGTAGTACCAATATTTGCACCCATGATCACGCCTACCGACTGCGTCAGTGTCATGATACCGGAGTTGACCAGACCGACACAAATAACCACCGTACCAGCCGACGACTGGATGACGCCGGTGATCAGTGTGCCGAAGATCACGCCTTTGATGGTAGAGGAGGTAAGCTTTTGCAATACGCCCTGCATCTTGCCGCCTGCCAGCTTTTCCAGACCGGCGCCCATGATGGACATGCCGTACAGGAACAGCGCAACGCCGCCCAGCAGAGAGGTAATGTGTGTGATATCCATAACGATACTCCTAATATGAAACTTCCCTTTTTATCCTTTACAGCACACAGCCGCCGGAACCTTGCACGCGCAACGCCTGCCCTGTTCCGGAAGCCGCTTACTTTTATTATACCATCAAAGGGGGCGTCTCAACAAGGTTTATTTTACAGGAAAGTTACTTTTTTTACACATTCCGCAACATATTTCCGGGCGGCAAACAAAAAGATTTCCGTTATTTTACATACATTTTACATTCAGCTTTCCCAGATGCGATATGCCGCCGCTTACCCGGCCAGCTCTTCCATGGCCTCCCGCACTGTGTCGGCCGAAAACAGGAACACACCACTGCCGGTGTATACCTCCACATGACTGCCCACATAACGCAGCTCAAAATCCTTCATGGTGTTTCCCTCCTGTGTTTCTGTTTTGTTCCGGGGCTTTCCCGGTGAACACAGTATCGCATAATTCAGATACCATAAAAAGGACTTTCAAAGGTTTTTGCGGATTTTTTGCGTAAAAAACAGCGTATGCTCCCCAGTCTGCTCACGCTGTACACGGCCATTTTCCTCGGAGATCAGGTCTTTGGCAGTCCCCGCAGCGCCGCATTTCCGCAGGAAACAGGCGCTGGAGCTGCCGTTTTCCGTCACGACCCCCTCCTGTGAAAATGGGATAGCGGAGCGTCCGCAGACGCTCCGCTATCCCGAAATTAAAAATAAATTTTCCGCTGATAATGGCTAGAGCAAAGCGGAAGCCCTTCCAAATCATCCTGCTGTGCAAAGCATTATTCTGCCGCGTCCGTCACACGGACAGGGTAGCCTGTCCGCACACAGCGCACCGCGTAGCGGGAACCGCCGCCGGAGGTGCAGGTGAACAGGGTCAGATCCCAGTTGTCCGTCTCGGTATCGGTGGTCATCTCCTCGATCTGGGTGGGGCGCAAAGTCTCCACGCTCTCCACCTCATAGCTCCAGCGCAGACCGTCTGCATCCGTAAAATAGACCGAACTGCCGATGGCCAGCCACTTGATGGGGCTGAAGTGCATTGCGTAGTTGTGGCCGCAGATCACAAGATCATCGCCATAGGTGGTGCCGCTGTACCGCCCGGGGGCGATCTTCAGCCCGGCGTAGCTCCACTGCGCCATCACCGGCAGCTCCCGTTCTACCGCCGGGATGGAAAGCACCCCGATGTAGTCCCGCCCTTCCACCTCCACGGTGGTCATCTCCTGCGTCGGGTCCAACACCGGCTGCGGGGCTGCAGTCTCGTTTTCCTGCTGGTGCTCCGTAATGGTCTTTTGCATGGTCTGCTCCAGCTCGCCCAATACTTCCTGCGAAGCCTTTTCTGCCCGGGCGGCATCCCACCGGTTGTAGCCCAGCAACCCGGCGGCGCATAAGATCAGCACCGCGCCCAGCACCATGCACAGCCTGCCGATTTTCCGTTTCATTGCATTCCATCCTTTATATATAATAGTATCGTCTGCTTCAGTATACCATTCCCCGCTCCGGTTTACAACCGTTCTTCCGGGCGATTTTTATCCGGCAGCAGCGCGCAGACCAGCCGCACCATCTGCCCGGTCAGGGGCAGCCACACCAGCGCGCACAGTACGTTGAATAAGGTGTGTGCGTTGGCGATCTGCCGGGCGATCACGGCGCACTCCACCCCTACGGGCGAGCACAGCCGCACCAACGCCGCAAAGGGCTGCAGCAGTGCGCAGCACACCGCCGCGCCGCTCAGGTTAAAAATGGCGTGGGCTGCCGCCACCCGCTTGGCGTCTCTTCCCTGCCCGATGGCGGCAAGCACCGCCGTGATGGTGGTGCCGATGTTATCCCCCAGCAGAATGGGAATGGCCGCCGTCAGCCCCAGCAGGCTGTGCACGCCGTCTGCCCCGGGCTGCGCCGCCATGCTTTGCAGCAGCGCCACTGTGGCAGAGCTGCTTTGCACCGTTAAGGTCATGCAGACACCCGCCAGCAGCCCGTGCATGGGACTTTGCCGCACCCGGGCAAGCTCCAGCCGGAGCAGAGGGCTTTGCAGCAGCGGTTCCATGGCGCTGCGCATCACCGTAACGCCCTCAAACAGCAGTCCGAAGCCGAACACTGCCTCGCCCACGCAGCGGCCCCGCCAGCCTTTACAGGCCAGACAGAGCAGCACCCCGCCAAACAGCAGCAGATACCGCCAGCCTTCCACCTGAAACGCCAGCAGCTGTGCCGTGACTGTTGTGCCGATGTTCGCCCCGAACACCACCGGAACCGCCTGCCGCAGCTGCAACAGCCCCGCCGCCAGAAAGGCAATGACCATAACCGTGACCGCTGAGCTGCTTTGCAGCACCGCCGTTACCGCAGCACCAGTCAGCAACCCTGCCACCGGGTTTGCGGTGCACCGCGCCAGCAGGCTGCGCAGACGCCTGCCCGCTCCCTGCTGTACTGCCCTGCACAGGCTGTCCGTCCCATATAAAAACAGCGCCAATCCGCCGAATACCTGTAACAACACTTGGAATCCCTGCTCCATCCGCGCCCTCCGTTTCTGCCTGTCCTTTATTTCTATGCAGCGAGAGCCGGTTTGCGCATTGACAAAACCTACAAGTTTTTTGTGAATTTTTGTTTAATATTTCCCCATTCCCTTGCAATCCGGCAGCAAAAGGAATATGCTTATCAGGCGTTAATACTTAACAACTGTTAAGTATCCAAAAAATGCAAACGAGGAGGGACTGTCGTGTCCGAGCCAAGCACCCCCAGCTTTCAGGGGATGTGCCACTATATCGGGCAGCTGAGCAAGGCATCCAAGGCCGGGATGCGGGCGGCGCTGGCCGATTGCCCCAAATGCCACTTCAATATGCTGGAAGGCCTGCTGCACGCCATCAACTGTCACGGAAAGGACGGTGCCATTTATGTCCCCGACCTTGCCCGGGAGATTCGTCAGCCGCTGCCGGCGGTCTCGCGCGGGCTGCGGCTCATGGAGCAGGACGGCACCGTGGTGCGGGAACCGGACCCCGCCGACCGCCGCAAAACGCTGGTGCGCATCACCCCCAAGGGGTACGAGCTGTGCCACCAGTGTGAGCAGGCTCTGCGCAACTACTTTGCCAGCGTGCTGGCACGGTTAGAGCCGGAGCAGGTAGCCCAGATGGACGCGCTGCGCGGCGCGCTGATGGATGCCATTCTTGCGGAAAATGCCGCGCGCAACATTGACCCGAAGGGAGAAACGAACCATGACAAAGATCTTTAAGCAGCTGGCCCGGCACTGGGCGGTCTGCCTTGTGGTGTTCGCACTGCTGTTCGTGCAGGCGTACTGCGACCTTGCCCTGCCGGACTACACCAGCAAGATCGTGGACACCGGCATCCAGCAGGGCGGCATTGAAAGCCCCCTGCCCCAGACGGTGCGCCAGAGTACGCTGGACGCGCTGAGCCTGCTGATGAGCGAGGAAGATGCGCAGAAGCTGCAAAACGCCTACCAGTACTATCTGCAGGACGATGGCGTGTTGCAGCTGCGCTCCGACCTGACCGAGGACGAGCGCACCGCACTGGAAGATGCTGTGACCACCCCGGACATCGTGCTGTATATGGCTGCCGCACAGGCCGCCAACACCCCCGCTGGACAGAACAGCATGGGCATGACCGGCCTTGCCGAGACGCCCTCTGCCGCTGCGGACGCGGACACTGAGACCGTCACCCCTACGGCAGCGAATCTGGACACCGTTTGCAGCCAGTTTGCCGCCATGAGCCAAATGCCCGGCTTTGACCGCAGTATGCTGCAAAAGCAGCTGGACGGTGCCATGAGCCAGCTGGACAGCACCCTGCTGGAAAACCTGAAAAGCCAGTCTTTGCTGCTGGTGCAGCTGGAATACGAGGCGCAGGGCGTTGCGCAGGATGTGCAGATGGGTTACCTCTTCCGGGTGGGCGGCCAGATGCTGGCGCTCACCCTGCTGATGGTAGCCGTGGCTGTGGCCGTGGGCTTCCTTGCCTCCCGGGTATCTGCCGCCATCGGCCGCGACCTGCGCCGGGAGACCTTCTCCAGCGTTATCGGCTTTTCCAATGCGGAGATTGAGAATTTTTCCACCGCCTCTCTCATCACCCGCACCACCAACGATATCCAGCAGGTGCAGTTCGTCTGCGTCATCCTGCTGCGCATGGTGGCCTACGCGCCCATTCTGGGCATTGGCGGCGTGCTGCACGTTGTAGGCAGCAGCAGCGGCCTTTCCTGGATCGTGGTGCTGGACGTGGCACTGCTTTTGTTGCTGCTGCTCTTCCTGATGAGCGTTGCCATGCCCAAATTCAAGGTGATGCAGCAGCTGGTGGACCGGCTGAATCTGGTCAGCCGCGAAATTTTGACCGGCATCATGCCGGTGCGCGCCTTCAGCCGCGAAAGGTTTGAGGAGCAGCGCTTTGACAAGGCCAACCGGGAGCTGATGGGCACCCAGCTGTTCACCAACCGCGCTATGGTGGCTATGATGCCCTTTATGACCCTGATCATGAACGGCACCAGCCTGCTCATCGTCTGGTTCGGCGGCAAGGCCATGGATGCCGGCACTATGCAGGTGGGCGAAATGATTGCCTTTATCACCTACACCATGCAGATCGTCATGTCCTTCCTGATGCTGGCCATGGTGGCCGTCATGCTGCCCCGCGCCGGTGTGGCTGCGGAGCGCATCGACGAGGTGATCCGCACCAGGGCCACCATCAACGACCCGGACGAAGCTGCTGCAAAGCCCGCGCAGGAGCACGAAAACTGGCAGGGTGAAGTAGAGTTCCACGATGTGAGCTTCCGCTTCCCGGGTGCGGACAGCGATGCGCTGGAGCACATCAGCTTTACCGCAAAGCCCGGCGAGACTACCGCCATCATCGGCTCCACCGGCTGCGGCAAGTCCACCCTGCTCAACCTGATCCCCCGCTTTTACGATGTGACCGGTGGCAGGGTGACCGTGGACGGCATTGACGTGCGCGAGATGTCACAGGCACAGCTGCACGACCTGCTGGGCTATGTGCCCCAGAAGGGTGTGCTGTTCAGCGGCACCATTGACAGCAACCTGAAATTCGGCGGCAAGGATATCACCGACGCACAGGTGCACAAGGCCGCCGCCATTGCACAGGCCACTGATTTTATCGAGGCAAAGTCCGAAAGCTATCAAAGTCCCATTGCGCAGGGCGGCTCCAACGTATCCGGCGGCCAGAAGCAGCGGCTTTCCATTGCCCGGGCAATTGCCAAAAATCCCAAGGTCTATCTGTTTGACGACAGCTTCTCGGCGCTGGACTACAAGACCGATGTAACGCTGCGCCGCGCTTTGAAGGCACAGACCGACAACGCCACTGTAATCATTGTGGCACAGCGCATTTCCACCGTGCTGCACGCAAACCAGATCCTTGTACTGGACGAAGGCAGGCTGGTGGGCAAGGGCACCCACGCCCAGCTGATGGTCAGCTGCCCGGAATATCAGGAGATCGCCCGCAGCCAGCTGAGCCAGAAGGAGCTGGCGCTGGATACCCTGAATACAGAAAAGGAGGGTGAGTGATATGCCCAGACCCGGACGTCCCACCACCGAGCGCGCCAAGGACTTTAAAGGCACGCTGCGGCAGCTCATCCGCACCATGAGCCACTACAAGCTGCCCCTTGCGGCAGCCATGTTGTTTGCAATTCTTTCTACCATCTTCAACATTGCAGGCCCCAAGGTGCTGGCAAAGGCCACCACCGCCCTTGCCACCGGCTGGATCGCCCGGCTGCGTGGCACCGGCAGCATCGATTTTGTGTATATCGGCCGTATCCTGCTGTTTTTGCTGGGGATGTACCTGCTGAGCAGCGCCTTCAGCTTTATTCAGGGCTGGCTGATGACCGGCCTTTCTCAGAAGGTCTGCTACGATTTCCGCCGCCAGATCAGCGAAAAGATCAACCGTCTGCCGCTGGCGTACTTTGAAAAGCGCACCGTGGGCGAGGTGCTCTCCCGCATCACCAACGATGTGGACACACTGGGCCAGAGCCTGAACCAGAGCATCACCCAGCTGATCACCAGCGTGACCACCATGATCGGTGTGCTGGTGATGATGCTCTCCATCAGCCCCCGCATGACCCTGATTGCCCTGCTGATCTTACCGGTATCGCTGGCGCTGGTGCTGGTGGTGGTCAAGTTCAGCCAGAAGTACTTCAAGGCACAGCAGGCCACGCTGGGCGTGGTCAACGGTCAGGTCGAGGAGGTCTACGCCGGCCACAACGTGGTCAAGGCGTTTAACCGCGAGGCCGTGGTACTGGCAGACTTCAACGCCGCCAACGATAAGCTGTACGAATCCGCATGGAAGAGCCAGTTCCTCTCGGGCCTTATGATGCCCATCATGAACTTTGTGGGCAACCTGGGCTATGTGGCGGTGGCCATCGTGGGCAGCATTTTTGCCGCAAACGGGGTCATCACCATTGGTGATATTCAGGCCTTTATCCAGTACGTCAAAAACTTTACCCAGCCCATCCAGCAGCTTTCGCAGGTGTCCAATATGCTGCAAAGCATGGCTGCTGCCGCCGAGCGGGTGTTCGAGTTTTTGAATGAGCCGGAGGAGGCACAGTTGGCCGACCCCGCCCGCCGCGCCGACCCCACCGACATTGACGGACAGGTTACCTTTGACCATGTGCGCTTCGGCTACACCCCGGACAAGACCGTCATCCACGACTTCAGCTGCACGGTGCAGCCCGGCCAGAAGGTAGCCATCGTAGGCCCCACCGGTGCGGGCAAGACCACCATGGTCAAGCTGCTGATGCGCTTTTACGATGTGGATGCCGGTTCCATCACCCTGAACGGCCACAATGTGCGGGACTTTGACCGCAGTGCCCTGCGCGAGGGCTTTGGCATGGTGTTGCAGGACACATGGCTGTTCAAGGGCACCATCATGGAGAACATCCGTTACGGCCGGCTGGACGCCACCGATGAAGAGGTGATCGCCGCCGCAAAGGCAGCCAACGCCGACCACTTTATCCGCACCCTGCCCGGCGGCTACCAGATGGAGCTGAACGAGGACGCCTCCAACGTCAGTCAGGGACAGAAGCAGCTGCTTACCATCGCCCGCACCATTCTGGCAGACAACCGCATCCTGATTTTGGACGAGGCCACCAGCAGCGTGGATACTCGCACTGAGCAGCGCATCCAGACCGCCATGGACCGCCTGATGGAGGGGCGCACCAGCTTTGTCATCGCCCACCGCCTTTCCACCATCCGGGATGCCGACCTCATCCTTGTGATGCGGGACGGCGACATTGTGGAGCAGGGCACCCACGACCAGCTGATCGAGGCCGGCGGCTTCTACGCTGACCTGTACAACAGCCAGTTCGAGGACGTGGTGGATTAAAGCACCTGTCACCGCGTTATAACCGCAACAAGAGCACCTGTTGCCTTTTTAGGGCAATAGGTGCTCTTTGTTTTACCCTCTCAGTCATCGCTGCGCGATGCCAGCTCCCCCCGAGAGGGGGGAGCTTTTCTACATCTGTCGGTGCCTGAGAGGGTTTTCGTCTTTTCTTTATGATTCCTCCACCGGTTCCAGCTTCAAGCCGAACAGCTTTTCCGAGAGGGACGGCAGCTGTTGCTGCAAGGCGCGGACGTAGGCCATTACTACCGGATCCTCGCGCTTTTGCCCCAGCACAACGCCGAAGCGGTGTCCCCTGCCCCAGTCCAGTACCCGCACAAAACTGAGGTCCGGCCTGCGGTAATAGACCGCCGGGACCATCTTGAGTGCCGGGTCGCCGTAGGCCGCACTGCGGATACCGCCCACCGGCGTAAACTCCACCCCTCGGTCCATTCCCTCCTGCAGCAGGCTTGTTTCGTAGACAGTCTGGTACATCTCCTTGATGGGTAGCCAGCGATATTGCAATGCCTGTTCCAAGGTCAATCTGCCCACCGGCATATCAGCGGGCGGGTGGATGGGGATGCAAAGTTCTGGCATATAGAACAGCGGCACAAAGGTAAGCCCCTGCGCGTAGAACCCTGCACTTTCCAGCTGGAAGGAAAGATCCATCTCCCCTTTTTTCAGGCTGCGCCAGACCTCGCTGCGGTTGGCACACCACCCCAGAATGGGGGTATAGTGCAGGCACAAGTCGCTTGTCAGGGAAAACAGGTCGTATACGAACATCCGCATTGCCTCATGGCAGCCTGCAATCACCAGATGCCGTTCCGGCGGTTTTTCCTGCTGTTGCACCGCGCGGGCGTGGCGCAACGCCTGCTGATACAGAGCCACCAGCTGCTTTGCCTTGGGGTAAAAATCCTGTCCCGCCGGGGTCAGCACCACCCGGCGCGGCACATGCTGGAACAACTCAAACTGCAATTGCCCTTCCAGCGTGCGGATCTGCTGCGAAAGTGCCGACTGGGAAAGATACAGCGCCTCTGCCGCCGCAGAAAAGCTGTTCAGTTCCACGATCTTTACAAAGCCTTCCAGTGCGCTCTCGTTCATGCTTTTCTCCCTCCCACAATACATTAGGTTTTCCTTAATTATAATATTCAAAACTTGAATTGTAAATAGTGCCCTTCTACGCTACAATTGTTAAGGATTCCGCAAAGTGCCTTTTACTTTGCTGCACGATAAGAAGGAACACAAAGAAGAACAAAAAGAAAGAGAGCGTACCTATGAACAAGATTTCCCGTAAGGGCTTTATCAAGATCGCCGCTGCCGCCGCCATGAGCGGTGTGACCGCCGGTGCTCTGGCTGCCTGCAATTCCGCTTCCGGTTCTGCCTCCACTTCCGGTGCTGCCGGTCAGTACATCCCCGGCACCTACGAGGGCACTGCCGAGGGTATTTCCTCCACCGTCAAGGTCACTATGACCTTCTCCGACAGCGCTGTCACCGACGTGGTGGTGGATACCTCCGGCGAGACCGCTTCCTTCGGCGCTGCCGCTGCCGATGAGCTGCGCGAGCAGCTGCTGGCTGCTGGTTCTGCCGAGATCGACGGTGTTTCCGGTTCTACCATCACCTCCGACGCCGTGATGAAGGCTGCCAAGAGCTGCTACGCACAGGCTAAGGGCGAGGCCGTGGTCTCCAGCGTGCAGCTGCCCACCGGCGATGAGAACGACTGGCTGGGCAAAGAGCCTGACATCGACGAGGCCGCCATCACCGAGACCGTGGACACCGACATCCTGATCGTGGGCGCTGGCAATGGCGGTATGTTCGCTGCCGCCTATGCGGCTGCCAACGGCCTGAACTTCCGTGTTATCGAGCAGAACGCCAACGTGCAGGACACCCGTCACTGGTACGGCGCTGTTGATTCTGCTGCCGCTAAGGAGGCTGGCGAACCCGCCACCGATAAGGCAAAGCTGCTGAGCGAGATCTCCCGCTACGCCTCCGGCAAGTGCGACCAGCGCGTTGTCAAGACCTGGATCAACGAGTCTGCCGCTATGCACGACTTCATGCGCAGCATTCTGGAAGATAAGTACGGCTGGGTATGCGATTTCACCTCCGGCACCGAGGCTGCATGGCCTGCAGAGAATGCCGAGCACAACACCGACTACCTCTACCCTGTGCAGGAGCATAACTATATGGCCAGCGAGCGCGAGTCCGGTCTGGCTCGCAATGAGCTGCTGCTGCAGTACATCCAGGAGCTGGGCTACGATGTAGACTTCAAGACCAGTCTGGCCAAGCTGGAAAAGAACAGCGATGGCCGCATTACCGGTATCATCGCCCAGAGCACCGAGGATGACCACTTCATCCGCTACAACGCCAACAAGGGCGTGCTGCTGGCCTGCGGCGGCTTCCCCGGCAACCCCTACATGATGGAGCAGCTGGACCCGCTGGGCACCAGCGTGACCACCGCCTGCTCCTACTCCCCCGCCGACAAGGGCTACGGTATCCGCGCTGCCGTGTGGGCAGGTGCTAATCTGGACAAGGAAGCCGCTCCCATGCTGTTTGACCGCGGCATCGTTGCCCCCGGTGTGGACGCCGGTTATGTGGACAACGACTCCGCCTTTGGCGGCAAGACTTTCCCCGGTAAAATCCGCCAGTATAATCCCGGCACCCAGCCCTTCCTGAAGGTGAACCGCAACGGCGAGCGTTTTGCCAACGAGAGCTGCCCCTACAACGATATCGTCTACGCTGCCGCCCACCAGCCGGGCCGCGTCTACGCACAGATCTGCGATGCCAACATTTTGGAGGACGCAAAGCGTTTCCACACCATCGGCTGCTCTGCCCAGACCCGCAACGGCGGTGAGAAGTACATTCAGGGCAAGATGGACGAGGCTATCGAGGCCGGTGCATTGTTCAAGTGCGATACGCTGGACGAGCTGGCCGACAAGATGGGCTTTACCGGCGCTGCCAAGGATACCTTCCTTGCTACCGTGGAGCGCTACAATGAGCTGTACGATAAGCAGAACGATGAGGACTTCGGCAAGCCCGCTTACCGCCTGAGCGCCATTCGCACCGCGCCCTTCTACGGCTGCTGGCTGGGTGCTTCCCTGCTGACCACCGAGCAGGGCATCGCCATCAACGAAAAGGGTCAGGCTCTGGACACCAACAATCAGCCCCTGGAGGGTCTGTACATCACCGGCGATATGTCCGGCAGCTTCTTTGCCAACAACTACCCCTGCCTGATGGCCGGTGTGGCTATGGGCCGCACCCTGACCTTCGCCATGAAGGCTGTCAAACAGATGGCTGGTCTGGAGAACGCCTGATAAAGCGCAGTTCTCCGGCATCCTCTAAGCGTTTCTTCTTTTCTTCTTTTTCATGTGAAGAGTGGCAGCCCGATTTTGGGCTGCCACTCTTTGCTTTTTTTACCCCGCACGCCCCCTACACAAATGCCCGCGATTGTGCTATGATAAGCGTGAAAACCGGGCAGTTCATCCCACCCGGTCAGAGATCGAGGTGTTTGTACAAATGTCTGATCTCCTTGAAACTCTGCAGCAGGAAGGGGTAGATCCCGCTCTGCTGGAAGCAGTCCAACAGTACCGCGCTGCCCATGCCCTGCCGGACGCACTGCGCCCGCGCATTCCTTCCCCTGCCTTTACCTACTACGGCAAACAGGTGTGGGAGCAGGCGCTGGCGGCGCTGCTCTGCGGAAAGGTGGGGAAGCGGTCCAACAAGCGATTGGTGAAATCTCACAAAAAGCTGCGTTCCGTCTGAAAAAGCGCCGTCCGGTGGGGCGGCGCTCCTTTTTTTCGGTGTGGTCAGATATGGGAAGATTCTGCGGGGGATAGACACTACATCTTGCGTAAAATGAGAGAAAAGGTGCTGTTTTATGCTGTGATTTACGAGGTTTACATAATACAGTTTACATAATATTTTAGCATAAACGCCGAAAAACAGGTATTTTCTGGAAACACCTTGCGAAACGGCGCCATTTGAATTATATTTGAATGAGAAAAGTTTTACGTCAACCGCAACATAAATCTTGTCCCACTTTCATAGGCTGGGGTGAGGTGATGCGGTTTGAAATGGAATCGTGCGGAACGATGGACAGACCCCAGCCGGCTGCACAGCCTGCTGCTGGCGGTTTTCTTTTTTCTCGGGATCGGCGCGGGTGTTGTCTGCGCCGGACGGATCTCCGGGGATGTGGAACGGGAACTGACCACGTACCTGACGGATTATCTGGCCTTGGCGCAGAGTCAGGACCTTGGAATTTCCGTGGTTTGTTCTCTGACGCTGCTCTATCTGCAAGGACCGGTTTTGGCGTTTCTATGCGGCGTCTGCTCTGCGGGAATCCTGTTGCTGCCGCTGCTGGCGGCTGCTGCGGGCTTTTTTCCGGCCTATGCGGCGGGGTGCCTGACGGCTTCCTTCGGCGGGCGGGGCCTGCTGCTGGCGCTGGCCTTTTTTGGCTTTCGCTGTCTGGTCACGGTGCCTTGCTTTTTTCTGCTGGCGGCGCCTGCGATGGGCCGGGCCGCCGCACTGCGTGGACTGTCCCGGGGGAGACGGTGCGCCGCGTTTTCCGCCTGCGGCCGTGGTTGTTGGCTGGGCTTCGGTATTGTGTGTTTGATTTTGTGTCTGGGCGCGTGGATAGAACTGCGGCTGTCGCCGTTTCTGCTCCGTGCGCTGCTGGAACGATTTTTTTAGGAAGGGAGTTGACGGAAATGGATGATATTGCCCGTTTTGGTGCGTATTTGTCCGATGAAAAGCATTCCTCCCGGAATACCGTCAGTTCCTACCTCCGGGATACGACCCAATTCGCTGAGTATTTACATAATTACTGCGACATAGACCTGCGGGAGGCGGACAGCGCGGCAGTCCAGGACTACATGGACTGGATGCTGAGCCATGGGAAATCCGCCGCTTCCGTCACCCGGTTTCTGGCGTCCGTTAAGTCTTTTTACAGTTACATGGTAGCTGCC
>OGNI01001020.1_pt1 | contig 16970 bp, 17 predicted proteins | sample 1573421 | NCBI WGS metagenome assembly OGNI01 (sample SAMEA2581928, study PRJEB24529) | metagenome | biome: Human gut stool | place: China | collected 2011
CTAAGTCTCAATTAGTAGCTTAATTAATATGTCCAATATTTTGGGTGCATATCATGTAAAAGCAGGTAAATAATACCTGCTTTTTTTATTTGATAATTGTTATGCGATTTTGACCATATGGATTGGCATATTCATTACCGATAGTGGCATTAAGATAATTTTGAATGTATTCGATGATTACATCTGTTTCGGATAGTTCTTCATTTTGAAGTATAGGGCTGTCTTTGAACATTGTCATACCATTGCCAGCGAATTTCAAGATATAAGAAGTTCCACCAATGGTATATTTTTTATTTAAATCTAAATCTTTACCATTTATTTTTACGTTTTGAACACGATAAGCACCATCTACTTTTATGAAATTACCTTTTTCATCAGTTATTACAGATGATGGGATTTTGCTATTAATCGTATAAGTAGCACCAGAGATTTGCATAAATCCACCAAATTCTTCAGGGTAACGGCTAGCACCCATTTCTAAAGCGTCTAAGAGCTGTTGTCCTGTGATTTCTAGGACTACACACATATTACCGAATGGAAACGTTGTCAAAATATCATTATAGGAAAAATCGCCTATAGGTAATTCATTGCGGATTGCTCCACCATTGCAGATTGCTACATCAGTATTTAAAACTATTCTATAAGTATCAGTTACAAAATCACCGAGATTTGTCTCGCCATTTCTGACTAAGCGTGTATTAGTATTAGGATCGTTAGTGGTGAGTTTTACTGTATTTGTTCCGATTATTTGATTGAGCAAAGGTGCATATTTATTCTTTTCTTCATTGATTAAGTCGGTAGTTTTTTGATTGGTTTTTGTTAAATCATTGATTAATTCAGTGGAGATTTCACCTTGTGGTGTGATGGTTAATTTACCAATATTTTGAAGTTTAGTGCCTGTTTGAGTAATGAGAACATTTTTTCCTTGTTTATTTTTAGCTATAAAACTAGCAATGACTTCATGAGAATGACCATCAATGATAGCGTCAATACCTTGTGTATTTTGAGCTACAGCAAGGCTACTCCAGCGAGGTGTGATACCATTTATGCCTAGATGAGCTACTAAAAAGACATAATCTACGCCAAGTTTTTGCACTGTATCTACAGTATTTTGGATATTAGTGTATAATTTTTTGCCAGTAGCGTCTTCATTAAAGGAATAAATAAAATTTCCTTTGTTATCTTGAAAATAAGCAGGTGTAGAAGAATTGAGAGTTTCAGGCGTTGTAACACCGATTAAAGCTATTTTTTTATCATCAAATTGGAAAATTTTGTAAGCTGGCAATAAATTTTTTCCTGTAATTGTATTTACTAAATTAGAACTATAATAACCGCAAGATAATTTGTCGTTTAAAGTGAGAAATCTATCCATATCATAATCAAATTCATGGTTGCCAGGAATAGCAAAGTCATAGCCTATTTCATTCATGATATTGATGATAGCTTCGCCAGTGGATAATTTGCCGATAGGAGCACCTTGAATGGCATCACCTGCGTCAACTAAAGCAATATATGGTGTATCTTGTTGTAAATCTTCTTTGTATTGAGCTAGTTTAGTATATCCTAGATTATCTTCGATACCGCAGTGAACATCATTAGTGTATAAGATGATGATATCTTTTTGTATAGCCCATGCAGAATTTGGTATAAAAATAAAACAAAAAGTAAGTAAAGCAAGAAATAATTGATGAATTTTTAGTTGATAAATTGGCATAATAGAACCTCCTTTGAATAAAAATATGTATATAGATATTATATATTAGAATGATATTTTTAGATAATAATTTAAATAAATTGGTAAAATAGTAGTAATTTTTAGTAGTTGGAAATAGGGGAAATTTTTAGTAAAATAAATTTTTATGAAGAAGATTGAATGTATTATGAGGATAAATTGAGGTGAGAATATGAGTTTTAAAACATCATTAAAAATTGGACAAGTTTTGACGAATGATGAATTAATGAAAGAATTTAGTGTGGCAAATTCTGGCGGAATGAGAAGAAGTTTAAAAAATAATGTTTTAGTTATTATTTCAGATCATACAAAGGGTTTATATGATGATAAATATTACGGTAATGAATTACATTATACAGGTATGGGTATGAAGGGAGATCAGGAATTATATAAACAACAAAATAAAACTTTAGCCGAGTCTAATAGTAATGGAATAGAAGTACATTTATTTGAAGTATTTAAGGCAAAAGAATATATATATCGTGGTATTGTAAAGCTTTGTAAAGAGCCTTATCAAGAAAAACAATTGGATGAAGATAACAATGAACGAAAAGTATGGATGTTCCCATTAATTATTCTTCATAGTGAAGAAATGATAGATAGTGATGTGTATAATGTTTATTATCAGGATAAGATTAAAAAAATAAGAAAATTGTCTAAAGATAATTTGGAACAGATTGTAAGAGAAAAAAATAATGTTAAAACATCGTATAGAACAATAAAAACAACTACATATATTAGAGACCCATATATAGCAGAATATGCGAAATTAAGAGCAGATGGGTTTTGTCAATTATGTGGAGAAAAAGCACCTTTTTATACAAAAAATAATAAACCATATTTAGAAGCTCATCATTTGAAATGGTTATCCAAAGGTGGAACAGATACGATAGATAATGTAGTAGCATTATGTCCTAATTGTCATAGAAAAATGCACGAATTAAATAATAAAGATGATATTAAAAAATTGAAAATGGTGTTAGATGAATATAATAAAATAAGAGATTATTAAAATAAAAGGTGGATAGTTATGATTTTTTTATGGACTTTTTTTGAGATTGCAGGAACAATTGCTTTTGCTATTTCAGGTGCTTTAGTAGGAATATCAAGACGTATGGATATTTTCGGTATATTGGTATTGGCTTTAAGCACAGCTATTGGTGGCGGTATTATTCGTGATGTTTTGGTGGGAAACATTCCTCCAAATTCTTTTAAGACTTCGTTATATATAGTGCTTACAACAGTCATTACTTTTATTATCTTTTTTATTTATCGCAACCAAATTTTACGATATATGTCAAGAAGAAAACTTCGTAAAATGTATTTATTAGCAGATACTTTAGGGTTAGCTTCATTTACAGTTACAGGAACTACAATAGGCTTTAATGCTTATCCTGAATATCCATTATTTGCGATTACATTGGGATTGATAACAGCTGTAGGTGGCGGTATTATTCGTGATGTATTAGCGCAAAGAATACCTTCAGTATTACAAGAAGAAATATATGCATTGCCATCTATAATTGGAGGAATAGTATTTTATCTTATAGCGATTATAGGCGATGATTATTGGTATTTAGCATCACCTATATCCTTTTTTGTAGTATTTTTCTTGCGTATGATAGGTATTTACTATCATTTGAGTTTGCCAAAAGTGCGTTAATAATTAAAAAATAGGAGTAAAGGAAGAATATGACTTTACAACAATTAAAATACATTATAGAAATTGTAAATTGTGGTTCAATGAATTTAGCAGCTCAAAAATTATTTGTTTCTCAACCTAGTTTATCAAATGCGGTTAAAGAATTAGAGAAAGAGTTGGGTATTGAGATTTTCATTCGCACTAATAAGGGTGTAACTTTATCTTCTAGTGGACAGGAATTTTTAGGTTATGCAAGACAGATTATTGAGCAAACTGAATTATTAGAACAGCGTTATCATAAAGATAAGCCAGCACGAAGATTGTTAGCTGTATCTACGCAACATTATGCTTTTTCTGTGAATGCTTTTGTAAATTTAATTAAAGAATATGCTCAAGATGAATATGATTTTACGTTGAGAGAAACGAAAACACATGAAATCATTGATGATGTAAAAAACATGCGTAGTGAGATTGGTGTATTGTATTTGAGTAAATTTAATGAACAAGTAATACGCAAAATACTCCAGGAAAATGATTTATGTTTTAAAGAATTATTCACGGCTAATCCTCATGTATTTTTATCAGCAAAGCATCCACTGGCCAATAAAGATATTGTAACTTTTGTAGATTTAGAACCATATCCATGTCTTTCTTTTGAACAGGGAATTTATAATTCTTTTTATTTTGCCGAAGAGATACATTCAACAATATCTCATCGCAAAAATATTTATGTCAGTGATAGAGCGACTTTATTTAACTTAGCTATAGGCTTAAATGGCTATACTATATCTACAGGTGTATTGAGTGAAGATTTAAATGGTACAAATATAATTGCCATTCCACTTGATAGTGATGAAAAAATCTGTGTGGGTTATATTTATAATAAATATAATCATTTAAGTAAATTGGCTCAAAGCTATATAAAAAAATTAGAACATTATATAGCTTTAAGTGCAAAGTTGTAAGACTTTTATTAAACTGCAATAAAAATATTGTAAAATTTATTTAAGAAAATACTTGACTTTAGAAGTCATTTACTTTAAAATATTTTCGTATGACGTTCGATGACGGCTTCCACTAGCCCCGGAACCGTGCAAAGGACATCTATTGAGAAAAAAGATTCAATATTAAATAGTTGAAAATTGTACAGGGAGGGATATACAAGTGAAAACAACATTCATGGCAAACGCTGCTAACGTTGAACGTAAATGGTACGTAGTTGATGCAGAAGGCCAGACAGTAGGTAGATTAGCTGCTGAAGTTGCAAAAGTACTTCGCGGTAAACATAAACCAACATTCACACCACATGTTGACACTGGTGATTTTGTCATCGTAGTTAATGCTGATAAAGTGGTATTCAGCGGTAAAAAATTAACTGATAAAACTTATTTCCGTCATTCTGGATATCCAGGAGGCACAACTTTTACAACTCCTCAGAAAATGCTCGCAACACAGCCTGAGAAAGTTGTAGAAATGGCTGTTCGTGGTATGCTTCCTAAAAATAAATTAGGTGCACAGATGTACAGAAAACTTAATGTTTATGCTGGCCCAGAACATCCACATGCTGCTCAGAAACCAGAAGTTTTGGAATTAAATATTAGATAATACTTGGAAGGAGGAACAATATAATGGCAGTATCCTACTACGGCACAGGCCGCAGAAAGACTTCAGTTGCTAGAGTTCGTCTGGTTCCAGGTGAAGGCAACGTTGTAATCAATGGCCGTCATATCGATGAATATTTCGGCATTAAAACTTTAGATTTAATCGTTAAACAGCCTCTTAACTTAACTGAAACAGCTGATAAATATGATGTTATCGCTAACGTTCAGGGTGGTGGCCCTTCCGGTCAGGCTGGTGCTATTCGTCACGGTATTTCCCGTGCTTTATTAGAACTCGATGCTGAACTTCGTCCTGCTCTTAAAAAAGCTGGATTCTTAACACGTGACCCACGTGAAAAAGAACGTCGTAAATACGGTCTCAAAAAAGCTCGTAAAGCATCCCAGTTCTCCAAACGTTAATCACGTACGATTATCAAAGAGAATACAAAGCTCACAATCTTTCTGGTTGTGGGCTTTTTCTTTTATTTTTTATATGTTAAGATATAAATGCTAATTTTGCAGTTTAATATAATATAAAGGAGGTGTAAATGATGGAACAAAATAAGGATAGACTTAGCATTGATGTTGCCAAGCTTTATTATAAATCAGATTATAGCCAACAACAGATAGCCAATAAATTAAATCTATCAAGACCTACAGTATCAAGATTATTGCAATATGCAAAAGAAAAAGGCTTTGTACAGATAAATATAGCTGACCCTATAGAAGATAACAGCTCCTTAGAAAAAGCCTTATGTGAGAAATATAATTTAGATGTGGTAAAGATTGCTTATGCGCCTTTAAATACGACAAATGAAATTAAAAAATCCATAAGTATAAAAGCAGCTGATTATTTACATGAAATAGCCAAAGATGGCGATATTATTGGTGTATGTTGGGGAACTACTATCTATAATATGGCTTTAAATTTAAAACATAAAGCGTTAAAAGGCGTGCAGATTGTACAATTAAAAGGTGGGATAAGTCATTCACAAAGCAATACATACGCTTACGAAGTAGTAGAATTATTTTCAGAAGCGTTTTCTACAGTAGGACGATATTTACCGCTTCCAGTAATGTTTGATACTGCACAGATAAAAGAATTAATTGAAAGAGATAAACATATTAAAAAGATTTTAGATTTGGGACGACAGGCTAATATTGCTGTTTTTACAGTAGGTACTGTAAAAAATGACGCTTTATTATTTAGATTGGGTTATATTGATAAAAAAGATAGAGATATTATACAAAATAGAGCAGTGGGTGATATCTGTTCAAGATTTATTGATGCTCAGGGTAATATTTGTGATAAAGAATTAGATGAACGTACAGTAGGAATAAAACTAGAGGATTTGAAAGAAAAGGAAAAACGTGTTTTAGTAGCCGGAAGTAAACGTAAAATTTCAGCAATAAAAGCAACTTTAGTTGGTGAAATTGCTAATATTTTAATTACAGATCAATATACAGCACAAGAATTATTAAAATAGAAAACTAATAAAAAACTCACATTAATTAAGATAAAATTAATGTGAGTTTTTTTATTAGTTTACATGCGTTGAAATTATGTAAAAAAAATAATGAAAAATTTTTCTAAATCTATTTACTTTTGTTCATAAAAATGTTATCATAATTTCAGAAAGAAGAGCTAGCTAGTATTTAGGAGGAAAAATTATGGATTATGCAAAAATGATAGATCATACATTATTAAAAACAGATGCTCAAAAGAAAGATTTGGATAAATTACTTTTAGAAGCTAAAAAATATAATTTTATGTCTGTATGTGTAAGTCCTATTTGGGTAAAATATGCAGCTGAGCAGTTAAAAGATACAAATGTAAAAGTTTGTACAGTTATTGGTTTTCCACAAGGTGCTACACCAACAGAGGTAAAAGTATTTGAAACTAAAAATGCTATCGAAAATGGTGCAACTGAAGTAGATATGGTTATTCCTGTGGGAGTGTTAAAAGATAAAGATTATATTGCTGTAGAAAATGACATAAGAGCTGTAGTAGAGGCTGCGAAATCAAAAGCTTTAACAAAAGTTATTATTGAAACATGTTTGTTAACTGATGAAGAAAAAATTATGGCTTGTAAATTATCTAAATCAGCAGGTGCTGATTTTGTAAAAACATCAACAGGTTTTTCTACAGCTGGTGCTACTGTTAAAGATATTAGATTAATGAGAGAAACTGTAGGTGAACAAATGGGCGTAAAGGCTTCTGGCGGAGTTCGTTCTAGAGAAGATGCTGATGCAATGATAAAGGCAGGAGCTACTCGTATTGGAACAAGTAATGGTGTAAAAATTGTGGAAGGATAATAAGGTATTTATGAGGTTATTTTTCTCTTGATAACCTCATAAAATAAATAACGAGGTGAATATTATGAATAATGAGAATAATAAGTTGATTCAATATGACGATGGGTATTTAAACAGAACACCAATTTTTCAATTTATTTTGTTATCATGTTTATTTCCATTATGGGGTGCTGCTGCAAGTTTAAACGATATATTAATTACACAATTCAAATCAGTATTTACGTTAAGTGATTTCGCTAGTGCATTAGTACAAAGTGCTTTTTATGGTGGATATTTTTTAATTTCTATACCAGCATCAATAGTTATTAGAAAAACAAGTTATAAGACAGCAATTTTATGTGGACTTTTATTTTATATTGTAGGATGTAGTTTATTTTTCCCAGCATCACATATGGCTACATATACTATGTTTTTATTTGCAGTATTTTCAATAGCAATAGGATTGGGTTTCTTAGAAACAGCTTCTAATACTTATAGTACTATGTTAGGACCACGTGATAAATCAACATTACGTTTAAATATTAGCCAAACATTTTATCCTATAGGAGCGGCATCAGGTATTTTATTAGGAAAATATTTAGTATTCCAAGATGGAGATAGTTTATCAGCTCAAATGGCTTCAATGACACCAGAACAGATTCATATTTTTCGTTTAGAAATGTTACAACACACATTAGAGCCATATCGTGTAATGATTTTCGTTTTAATAGCTGTATTTATCTTATTTTTATTAACTAAATATCCAAAATGTAAAGTAAAAACTGTAGATACTTCTAAGAAAAATAGAACAGGAATTTATGAAACATTAAAATATTTATCAAAAAATGGTAAATTTAAAAAAGGAATTTTAGCTGAATTTCTTTATGTAGGTATGCAAGTAGCTATTTGGTCATTTACAATTAGATTAGCATTAACTTTAGATCATAGCATAAATGAACGTATGGCAGCTGATTTTATGGTAATGAGTTTTGCTTGTTTCTTTATTGGTAAATTTGTAGCTAATTTCCTAATGACAAAATTTTCAGTAAATAAAGTATTAGTTGTATATTCAGTAATTGGTTGTATGTTAATTTTATATATTTCTTTTGTACCAAGTTTTACTGCTGTATATGCTGCAGTTGCAATGAGTATTTTAATGGGACCTTGTTGGGCTACTATTTATGCTGAAACTTTAAAATCTGTAGAAGAAAAATATACAGAAACTGCTGGAGCGATATTGGTAATGGCAATTATTGGTGCAGCTTGTGTGCCAGCAATTCAAGGTTTAGTGTCAGATATGTTAGGTTCAATGCAGTTATCCTTTATTGTAAACTTTTTCTGTTTTGCTTATGTAGGAGGATATTTTTATAAAAAAATGAAGAGTGAATAAAGATTATTAAAGGAGTGACATAAGGTATTATGAAAACTATAATTTTTTTAAATAAAGAATGGTTTACAAGTGAAGATAAAGTAATTTTAAGTAATGAATATTTTAATATTAAAATATTTAAATATCCTTCTGGAATAGAGGGTTTAACATTAGAAAATAAAAAAGGTTATATTACATTATTACCATATATGGGACAAATTATTTGGGATGCAAAGTTTAATGGCATAGATTTAACTATGAAGAATATGTTTAATCAACCTAAAAAAGCAAAATGTATAGTAGATACTTATGGTTGTTTTGCTTTTCATTCAGGTCTTTTAGCTAATGGTTGTCCATCAAGTGAAGATACACATCCAATGCATGGTGAATTTTGTTGCGCTGATTTAGATGTTACATGGATTGAATTTAGTGAAGATGAAGTTATTATTGGCGGTGAATATGAATATTGCCAAGGCTTTGGTTTTAAATATTTAGCTAGACCTAGTGTAAGTTTGAAAGCGAATGCTACAAATATAAAAATCAGTATGCAAGTAAAAAATCTTACAAGCGTAGAAATGCCACTACAATATATGTGTCATATAAATCACCATTATGTGGATAAAGGTGAATTCAAAGCTAATATACCAGATGAAGCTTTTAAATTGCGTGAAAGTATTCCTAGCCATATAAAACCTACAAAAGAATGGTTTGACTATACTGATGAAATAAAAAAAGCACAAGTTGAAGGAAAAACTTTGACTAAATTAGAAAATCCTGATTTATATAATACAGAAGTAGTATGTTTAGCTGATAGACTTGATAAATATACAGATGAAGCTATAGTAGAGATTAATTCTCCAGAAGAAGGCTATGGTTTTAGAACACAATTTTCAACTAAAGATTTTAAATATGGTACACGTTGGATTATGTACACACCAGAACAGCAAGTATCTTCTTGTATCATTCCAGGAACATGTAGACCAGAAGGATTTTTAGCAGCAAAAAAAGCTGGCAGTCTACTTATGTTACAACCTGATGAAGAAAAAACATTTAGCGTAATTACTGGTTTAAAATAATAAGTAATAATAATATATTTTGCTTAGAGATATTAATAGTTAATTTAATTATTAATATCTCTTTTTTTATTTCATAAAAGATAATGATAATTATTATTGACTAATAGAAGATAAAATGATATTATATTAACATAAAATAATAATTATTATCAATTAGAAAATATTATTTAAATGGAGGATAGTTAGATGTCATTAATTAATAAAGAAATCGTTGATTTTAAGGTTCAGGCTTTTGTTGATGGTGAGTTTCGCGAAATAACGAAGGCTGATGTTTTAGGAAAATGGTCAGTATTTTTCTTTTATCCTGCTGATTTTACTTTTGTTTGTCCGACTGAACTTGAAGATTTAGCTGATAAATATGCTGATTTTAAAAATATAGATTGTGAAATTTACAGTGTATCTTGCGACACTCATTTTGTGCATAAAGCATGGCATGATGCATCTGATACTATCAAAAAAATTAAATATCCAATGCTTGCAGATCCAACAGGATTATTAGCACGAGCTTTTGATGTGATGATTGAAGAAGATGGTATTGCAGAAAGAGGTAGCTTTATCGTAAATCCAGAAGGCAAAATTGTAGCTTATGAAGTAATCATGGGAAGCGTTGGCAGAAATGCTGATGAATTGCTTCGCCGTGTAGAAGCTGCTCAATTCGTAGCTAAACATGGTGGCGAAGTTTGTCCTGCAAGATGGAAACCAGGTGCTAAAACATTAAAACCTAGTATTGAATTAGTTGGAAATATTTAATAAAAAAGACTGCTATTGGGATATATGCCCATAGCAGTCTTTTTTTAGGGGTTATTTATTCAGTGATAACTGTATGAATTAATGTTGGAGTTGTAGCTGTATCTGCGATAAAGATATTGTCGTATAATTTTTGTTTTACGTCTTTAACGTTTTCACGATTGCTGTAGATAGTGAGAATAGATTCGCCTTCTTCTACTTTATCGCCAACTTTTTTATGAAGTACAAGACCAACTGCTAAATCGATTACATCTTCTTTTGTAGCACGTCCTGCACCTAAAATCATGGAAGCAACACCGATTTCATCAGCCACCATTCTGGAAATATAGCCAGATTGTTTTGCTGGTAATTCAATTTTATATTTTGCCTGTGGTAATTTTGTTAAATCATCAACGATAGAAGCATCTCCACCTTGGTTTGCTAAGAATTCTTTGAATTTAGCTAAAGCTTTTCCACTGTGAATTGCATCTAAAAGCATTTCTTTTGCTTCTTCGCTAGTTTTTGCTTTACCTGCAAGGATTACCATTTGGCTACCTAAAGTTAAAACAAGTTCAGTTAAATCTTTTGGACCTTTGCCTTGAAGTGTTTCGATAGCTTCTTTTACTTCTAAAGCATTACCAATAGCAAAGCCTAAAGGCTGAGACATATCAGAGATGATAGCGATTGTTTTTCTGCCTACATGATTACCGATGCGTACCATAGCATGAGCGAGTTCTTCTGCATCTTCTTGAGTTTTCATGAAAGCTCCATCGCCAGTTTTTACGTCTAAAACGATTGCGTCAGCACCAGCTGCGATTTTTTTACTCATGATAGAGCTTGCGATAAGTGGAATAGAATTTACTGTACCAGTTACATCGCGAAGTGCATATAATTTTTTATCTGCTGGAGTTAAGTTACCGCTTTGTCCAATAACTGCAACTTTATCTCTATTTACTAAATCAATGAATTGTTCACGAGTGAGTTCTACATGGAAGCCTGCGATAGATTCTAATTTATCAATTGTACCACCAGTATGACCTAATCCACGTCCGGACATTTTAGCTACAGGAACACCAAGGGAAGCAACAAGTGGAGCTAATACGAGTGTAGTAGTATCACCTACACCACCAGTGGAATGTTTGTCTACTTTTACGCCATCAATAGCAGAAAGGTCGATAGTATCGCCAGATTCTACCATTGCACGAGTTAAATCAGCACGTTCACGGTCATTCATATCTTGGAAATAAATAGCCATAGCTAAAGCACTTGCTTGATAATCAGGAATTTCACCTTTTGTATATCCTTCAATGAAAAAATTAATTTCAGCAGTTGTTAATTCTTGTCCGTCACGTTTTTTTTCAATAATATCTACCATACGCATAAATAAGCACCGTTCCTTTTCTCAAATTATTGTAAGTCGTTTAAAAATGATTGCCCATGTTGTGGCATTTCAATAGAGAAATTATCCGCAATAGTAGCACCTAAGTCAGCAAATGTTTTTCTGATAGGAAGGCTACCATAATTTTTTAATTGTTTACTATAGATTAATAATGGCACATATTCGCGAGTGTGGTCAGTGCCTTTATATGTTGGGTCATTGCCATGGTCAGCAGTGATTAAGAGTAAATCTTCATCATGCATTTTTGTAAAAACTTCATTTAATCTAGCATCAAATTCTTCAAGTGCATCACCATAACCGATAGGGTCACGACGATGACCGAATTTAGCATCGAAATCTACAAGATTTGTGAAGCTGAGACCTGTGAAGTCTTCATCTAAAATATTTATAAATTTATCCATACCGTCCATATTGGAAACTGTGCGGATTGCTTTTGTAACACCTTCACCATCAAAGATATCACTTATTTTGCCGATAGCTATAGAAGCTAAGTTTGCTTCTTGAAGGCTATTCATTACAGTTTTGCCAAAAGGTTTTAATGCATAATCATGTCTATTAGATGTACGAGTGAAATCTTCTTTGCAAGTACCAACATAAGGTCGAGCGATAATTCTGCCTAATTGGTATTTGCCTTCGCGAGTGATATCTCTACAGAATTGACAAATGCGATAGAGTTCTTCAAGCGGTATGATTTCTTCATGAGCTGCAATTTGAAGTACAGAGTCAGCTGAAGTATAAACGATTAAATCACCAGTTTTTAATTGATGTTCTCCGTATTGTTTGATGATTTCTGTACCACTTGCAGGGCAGTTACCAACGATTTTTCTACCGGAGAATTTTTCAATTTGAGCGATTAAATCATCAGGAAAACCATCAGGGAAGACTTGGAAAGGTTTATCAATATAAAGTCCCATCATTTCCCAATGACCTGTCATTGTATCTTTACCGCAAGAAGCTTCTTGCATTTTTGTATAATATCCAAGAGATGGATGAACAGTATTTACGCCTTTGAGTTTGTATATATTAGAAAGACCTAATCTTTCAAGATTTGGTACGTTTAAACCATTTTTAGCTGTGGAAATATGCAAAAGTGTATTTGCACCAATATCGTCAAATTTATCAGCATCAGGAGTTTCGCCAATGCCAACGGAGTCCATAACTATAATATGAATGCGTTTAAATTTTTTAATGTTGTTCATAGTATCACCTAACCTTAAATTATTAAGCCTACAATTGTAGCATTTAAAATGCTAACTAATGTTGCACCATATAACAATCTAAGTCCGAAACAAGCTACTACATTACCTTTTTCTTCATTGAGGGCTTTAACTGCACCTGCAATAATACCAATAGAGGAGAAATTAGCAAAGGATACTAAGAAGATGGATACAATAGCTACGCTTTTTGCAGAGAGAATAACTGTACCACTGGAAAGTTGCATCATAGCTACAAATTCATTAGCAACTATTTTAGTAGCCATCAAGCTAGCAGCATCTACACATTCTGCCATTGGAATTCCCATGAAGAAGGCAAATGGTGAGAATAAATAACCTAGGATTTCTTGGAAAGAAATGCCAATAATTCCTAAAAATATATTATTGATTAATGTGATAATGCCAACGAAACCGATTAGCATAGCACATACAATAACGCCGACTTTAAAACCGTCTAAGATATATTCACCGAGCATTTCAAAGAAAGATTGTCTTTTAGTTTCTGCTACTACTAGAATATCATCTTCAGGTTTAACTTCATAGGGATTTATAATGGAAGCGATTATAAATCCACCAAAGAGATTTAAAACGAGAGCTGTAACTACATATTTTGGTTCAATCATTACCATATATGCTCCAACGATGGACATAGAAACTGTGGACATTGCAGAAGCACATAAAGTATATAAACGATTAGGTGGCAAAGGTCCGAGTAATTTTTTTACAGAGATAAATACTTCTGATTGACCTAAAATAGCGGAAGCCACTGCATTATAGGATTCAAGTTTGCCCATGCCATTTACTTTGCTTAAAGCAAGACCGATATATTTGATGATGAATGGCAATATATGCCAGTGTTGCAAGATACCGATTAAAGCAGAGATAAATGTGATAGGCATTAAAACACTCATAAAGAAGATAGGATCATCAGGATTAGCCAATCTACCAAAAACGAAATTTATACCTTCTCTAGCACAATTTAAAAGTGCTGTAAATCCGTTAGCGATTGTACTGATTAAGACATTACCAGCAGATGTATTCAAAAGTAAAAATCCTAGAACGAATTGGAGAACAAGCATGGTAAGGATTGGTCTATATTTTATTTTTTTGCGGTCATTGCTGACAATAAATGCCATACCAAAAACTAAGGCAAGTCCAGCTACACCAATAATATATTGCATGATGATATCCTCCGTGTTTTTATTTTAGAAGTTTAACGCCAGCACTAGCACCGATACGAGTAGCACCAGCTTCTACCATAGCAAGAGCTTCTTCATGAGTATGAACATCACCAGAAACAAGTAAATTCTGTATCTGAAATGCAGTAAGATGCATGAGAACGATGTCATGAACAGTTGCACCACCAGTGGAAAAACCAGTAGAAGTTTTTACAAAGTCAGCACCTGCTTTTTGGGAAAGTTCGCAAGCTTTGATTTTTTCTTCATCAGTTAATAAGCAAGTTTCGATGATTACTTTTACGATAGCTTTATCTTTAGCAGCTTCTACGATTTGATGAATTTCATTTTCTACATAATCATATTCTTTATCTTTGAGCATTGCGATATTGATTACCATATCAATTTCTTGAGCGCCTTTTTCAATAGCATCTTTAGTTTCAAAAACTTTTACTTCTGTAGTATTAGCACCAAGAGGGAAGCCGATTACAGTACATACTTTAACATCTGTATTTTTTAATTCTTGATGAGCAAGTGCAACCCAGCAAGGATTTACGCAAACGGAAGCAAAATCATAAGTTTTAGCTTCAGCGATTAATTTTAAAATGCTTTCTTTATTTGTATTAGGTTTTAAAGCTGTGTGGTCGATTAATTTATTGATGTTCATTATAAATACTCCTTTAGATGTTTATTTCATATATTTATTATTTATTTATATTAATGAAGGATAATTTTTATTTTTTTAAATCTTCTTTAGTGAAAGCACCTGGTAAGATTTCGTCCATAGTTTTTACAATATATTCTGTAGGACTTTTGCCTAAGATGATTTTTATATCTTTAGTGGCAAATTCTACAATTACTTGACGGCAGATACCGCATGGATAAGTGTAATCATTTTCTACACCAACAATGGCGATAGCTTTAATTTTTTGATGACCTTCAGAAATGGCTTTGAAGATAGCTGTTCTTTCAGCACAATTAGTAGCTCCATAAGAAGCGTTTTCTATATTGCAACCAGTATAGATTGTATCGTCTTCAGTGAGTACAGCAGCGCCTACTTTAAAATTAGAATATGGAGTGTAAGCATTAGCACGGCCTTCGTAAGCTTTTTTTACTAATAAATCACAATTTATCATGATGAAATCCTCCTATTAATCTATTTAATATTAAAATTTAAAATTAAAAGAAAATTCAAGTTTCATTTCTTAAGTTCATTATAATTCATAAATGAACAAATGTAAATATCAAAATGAAAATAATTTCAAAAATATTTTATTAGCTTAAAAAGATAATTCATAAAGTAAAAATAAGAATTCTTGATTTAAATAATTAAAATTTGCTATAATGTATCTTTAGATTAAAAAAAGAAGGTGATTACAATTATTTTTAATGAATTGACTATAAATGATAAAGATAGATTAGATAGCTTTTTTAAATTAAACTATCATGAAAATTCTCATTTGAATTTTACAAATTTATTTATGTGGCGCAAAGCTTATAACATTATGTGGTGCATTGAAGATGATATTTTATATTTCAAAGCTAAATTCCATGACAGTGAATTTGCACTTCAGCCACTTTGTAAAAAAGAGAGATTATTTGAAGCTATTGATAAATTAAAAGCATATTTTAATGATAAGAATATAGAATTCACACTTTCTGGCTTAGAAGAAAATATCGTTGAAGAATTAAAAAAATATCCTAATGGAGAATTTGAGTTTTCAACTAATCGCGATGATGATGATTATGTCTATAATGCTATAGATTTAATAAATTTATCAGGAAGAAAATTCCATTCTAAGAAAAATCATTTGAATAGTTTCCGAAAAAATTATCCAGAAGCTAAATATTTGCCAATTAATAATGATATAATAACATTATGTAAGATAACGATTAATGGCTGGTATAAAAAACGTTTAGCGCTTACTCCTGATGACCCATTTATCGGAGCTGAACGAGATGCTATCATTGAAGTGCTTAATAATTTTGAGCAGTTAAAATTAAAAGGTGGAGCATTATTTTTAGTTAATAAAGTAATGGCATTTACTTTTGGTGAACAGTTAAATGAAGACACAGCTGTCATTCACGTAGAGAAAGCTGATCCAGATGTCAATGGTGCATATACAGCTATCAATCAAGCTTTTGTAGCTAATACTTGGCAAGATATGACTTATATCAATCGTGAAGAGGATATGGGTATTGAAGGTTTAAGAAAAGCAAAAGAGTCTTATCGCCCTGTGAAGATGATTAAAAAATTTACAGCTATTTTTAAAGGATAATTCTCTAAATACAGTTGGCAAGGTATAAAGATTAAGTTATAATAAAACTTAATGTGTTTATAGGGAGATTATCTATTTAATGAACAAAGTTATTGTTAAAATTAACAGTAAACAAAAAAATGATAAACAAAATACAATAAAAATGAAGGCATTGGCTAATGTTTATACAAAAAATGGTATTTTGTATGTCATTTATAAAGAAAAAGATTTAAATGAAGAAAAAGAAACTTCAACGATGTTGAAAATACAAAAAGATAGCCTGACGCTTACGCGAACTGGTGGCGTACAACAACAGCAAGTTTTTGCCGAAGGAAAAGAAAGTGTAAGCGATTATATAACGCCTTATGGTAATTTAAAAATGAAGGTAAAGACACATCGTTTGGAAATAATTACAGGCATGAAATCTACTATAAAAATAGATTATGCTTTATATATAAATAATAGTTGGCAAAGTGATAATGAACT
>OGNI01001027.1_pt1 | contig 16906 bp, 15 predicted proteins | sample 1573421 | NCBI WGS metagenome assembly OGNI01 (sample SAMEA2581928, study PRJEB24529) | metagenome | biome: Human gut stool | place: China | collected 2011
TCATTTCTTACTGAAATATAACCTAACAGAAAAAAATAAAGATTTGATGAAGATTTATTCCCGTATGGAATAAACCATCAATTGAATATCATTATCAGAACTCGGCTTTCCACTGAAATCAGCAAAGCTGTTACAAATACGAAGTCCTAATTTACAGAATATCTCCGTGATTTCATCCAAACTATATAACCTTATAGGATTTCCTTCTTTCATTTCAGGCTTATAAAGTGCTTGCAAAACAGCTTACCTTTGCTGTCATATTGTCCATTCCAATCCCCCTCGTATTACCCAAATAGTATTTTTGCAGCAGACTCTAACTGTCTTCTTTCCTCAGTATCATCATATCCGTTCCTTCGGTCATCAATCCCTTTCACTACATCCAGATAAAACAGTCCACTCCGATTGCAGTATAAATAGATTTTCTTCACACCATTCATTTTAAATCTCGCCTCTGCATTGCCCTGTGGATACAGCTTTACCATCTGTATCCTGTCTGCAGAAACAGCCGCAATAAACGAAATATAATGCTGCTTTGTCATATCGTGCTCAATCTGCACATAATATTCATCTTCCACCTGTTCTACGAAGATTTTATGATGTTCGTCTGTCTCCTCAGCTTCTTCCTGCTGTAGCTGCAATCCATGACACTGAATTACTGTTTCTCCCATGCTGTGAACAATATTTCCACACACCGGACACACATAGAAATGTGAACGCAGCATATTGGATGATACATTGGAATTAACTATTGTATTACCGGAAATAAGCTCTGTCACCGACACCGATAATGCATTGGCAATGGATTCTAATAGTGTGATATCCGGATATCCTTTCGCTGTTTCCCATTTGGAAATTGTCTTTGCACTGACTGACAACTTATCTGCCAGTTGCTGTTGTGTCATGTTTTTTTCCTCACGCAGTCTCTTTATAACTGCACCTGTTACATACTGATTCATGTTCGTTACCTCCATGACACCATTCTATTTCAGCGTATGAATATCCTCAACCTACGGAGAGTAGAGTTCGGATTTGCTCATTTATTTTTCCATCCCATCCAGAAGCTTTATAAATCTTTTATCATTCATCTGCTCATTCGTGACATATTCTCCGTTATAAAACAATGCATAGGTTGTAACCGGTGTCGGAGCATTCTGCGCTTCTTCTTTCGTTTCCAGTCTGATTGCCTGAAACGGAACCTCTCTTTCCTTGGCAACTTCAAGAAGCATCGGAACATATTTTGCATTAAACGGACATTGATCGGTATAGTACAATACATAGCCTTCCTGCTCAATGTGTGGATGCTTCGCACACTCCTTAAATTCAGGCTTAGCCGCATCCAAAGAAAAAGGCAGATACCAGAGCTGAATACCATTATCTGCTTCATCACAGACTGTAAAGTCCTTATATTTCAGGAACTTCGGGTCTGCCAGAAAAGGCTTTTTCTTGGCGGCTGACAGGATACAGATTCCCTTTTTCCCCTTTGCTTTGCTGTCTTCTATACAGGCATTCAGTAAATCAGTCGAATAACCATTGCCTTTGAAAGAACCAGCCACCCACAAACAGTCAATATACATATAACCCTCTGCCATGATTGGATTCCATGCATTTTCTGCCGGAATATACTCGATAAAGCATTTTCCACGCTCTATACTCTTGAGAAATACCAATCCATCATCAAATCGCTCTTTCAGCCAGTTTTTCTTTGATATTACCTGTATATCCCTGTTGCTTGAAATCGCACAGCAGATATGCTCTTTTTCAATATTTTCTTTCGTCACTCTTATATATTTCATGAATTTTTTCCTTATTCTTAAAGTTTAAATAGGCGTTTGCAAAACGCCACAAGCCGCATAAATACGGCATTTTTTTGCTACTAAAATCAAAAATCTCCTCTCGGTTTGTGATATAATGGAGTTGCTAAAAACCAATTAACCACGCCCCGAAATGAGACATGTCTATGATACCACAAAAACAACTCTCTTTGGCAGATAATTTTGAAGATTGTAAAGATATTTATGAATCTGACAAACCTCAGTTCCTTACTCTGCTCGAAAATCACATTGACCTTGATAAAATTATTCCGACTTCTTTTTACAAGCATTACTACGCATCCACTGGCAGAAATCGTAAATATCCTTTGAATGCAATGCTTTGGGCTTTGATTATTCAACGCCTCTTTTCTATTCCAACAGATTCGCTCCTGTTAATCTTCCTTCACTATTCCAGACACCTGAGGGAATTCTGCGGCTTTACTAAAGTTCCTGACGCTTCAAAAATCACTCGTTTTAAACAGGATTTTTTAATGGACTTACAATCAGTTTTTGATAATCTCGTAGATATCACGGAACCAATCTGCCAGGACATTGATGGTAATCTCGCCTCTATGCTTTTGTTTGATACTTCAGGAATTGAAGCATACCCCGGTGTGGAGCGTGGCTCACAAGAATGGGATGACACTTACAAAATCCGAGTAAATGTTGAAAAATCAATCAACCACTTTAAAGACAGTTTTTGTGTCGCTAATCGAAAAACAACGAACGAAAAAACACTTCATGCGGATTTACTTCTTGCTGGTATATCACAGTTATTAACTGTAGTTGTTGCCGACGAAATCCATCAACGACAATACATCAGAAGTCTAAAGTCTTTCATAGCCTAGGACTTACCAACTTCATAAAGCCAGAGGCTTATTAAAGTGCGCCTAAAATGTTCTGTTATCCACTTTTCATTCCAGGATTCGTGCAAGGCACGAATGCATCCCTGTTTAAATTCAAGATTGCGAACGAGCTTAGCGAGTTTCGCAATTACCTAACACAAAACTTACCAAACACCTCTAGCTAATATAGTAATTATATCATACTGCAACTCTCACCAACATCCATAGCATGCTGACCTTGATTGTACATTTTTATTTTCCACTAAATGTACATATTTATTTTATCATTTACAATAATCTCCTTACACTTTTAAGCCCCCTCGTGGCAAGCTACTCATATCCTATTCATTTTCCTTTTTGTCAGATGCAGGAATTTCATCCGACCTGCCATAAAATTTCTTTCTGTCTATTGCTTTTTAGTGCACTGTTGTTTAATATATTCCATGTGAGGATTCTGTTTTCATTTTTATCTTAACGAATGGGTCTTTACGCTATATGACTTTAGTCTCTGTAGAATGAATATTCAAGTTAAAGGTGAATTTTTATAAAGGAAACAGGCCAATTGCGATAATATAGGAGAAGAAAATGTATGCACGGATATTACCAAAAAAATCTAAAAAAATGGCATAAAACTTTAAATTCTTACATGAATTATATCAGCTATACCGTTTGATTTTCGAATATCTGGAAGCTTTCTACAATACGAAACGAATTCATAGCCATTGTAACTATATGTCACCAAATGAATTCGAACGAGTATATGAAAGAACACACACTGAGGCTGAGCTTCTGGCGGGTTAAAATGGGGAAAAATTTCTCATTTTAACTTGTACTAAATCTTGACATAGAACCAGACGGACAAAGCACCTTTTCCTCGGACAGAATATCCGCGATCTGATACACGCCCTTGCCGTCATTGACCATGCGGAAGATGCGGCGCACAACGGCGGCAGCTTCCTCGTCGATAATCCAGCGTTGCTTGTTCTCCGGTCTTTCAGATACCCGTAGATGGGATGATTCCCGTGTGTATTCTCTGTGCCAGAGCATACTATGTGCTTTTTGAGTGGGAGCAGTACAAGGATAACCTTCTCTCCGTTTTTCAAATCAATAAGGGCGGGCTTGCCATTTATGGAGGCATCCTCGGCGGTGTTGCTGTTGTACTGATTTACTGCAAGGTCAAAGAACTTTCCTTCTGGTCGCTTGCAGATACGCTGATTTCCAGCCTTGTTCTTGGACAAGCCATCGGACGTTGGGGGAATTTTGTGAATCAGGAGACTTACGGAAATCTGATCACAAATCTAGATCTCCAATTCTTTCCGTATGATGTTTACATAGAGGAACTCGGGCAGTGGCATCAGGCGACGTTCTTCTACGAATCTGCACTGAATACACTGCTGCTGATTGTCATGCTGATCTCCTATCCGCATTTCAGAAAAAAGGATATCTGCTTCCGTTTTACATGATTGGCTATGGCGTGATACGCTGCTTTGTAGAGGGACTTCGTACTGACAGTCTCTATCTGATGCCAAGAGTCCGCGTGTCGCAGGTGTTGTCTGGCTGGCTGCCTGATTCTATTGGGTGTTTTACTTGTAGGTATTATTCGCAGAAGGAGGGATATACAGGCATGAAACTAATTTGCTCTTTATTTATCACATTCTTAAAAATCGGTGCGTTCACCTTTGGCGGCGGATACGCTATGATTGCGCTGCTTGAAAATGAGTTCGTTGAAAAGAAAAAATGGCTTGAAAAAAGCGAGTTTCTGGACATGGTTGCGGTAGCCGAATCCACGCCAGGACCAGTCGCCATCAACAGTGCGACTTACATTGGTTACAAAATTGCAGGATTTGCGGGTGCAACCATGTCCACACTTGCTGTCTGCATTCCATCTTTCTTTGTAATTTATGGTATCTCGCTGTTCTTTGATCAGTTTCTCAGTTTGCGCTGGGTTTCCTGCGCATTCAGCGGGATTCAGGTATGTGTGATCTATCTGATCCTTACCGCAGGACTGAAAATGCTTAAAAGTATTGACAAAAACACACTAAACTTGACGCTTCTCACGTTGGTCATGGCTTCCATGCTCTGTTGCTCGATCACAGCAGTTTCGTTTTCCTCTGTGTTTTACATCCTGATCTGCGGCGCGGTCGGGCTTGTTGTTTTCTTTCTGCGAAAAATCCGGAAAGGAGATGGGAAAACGTCATGATATATCTGCGTCTCTTTCTGAACTTTTTGATGATCGGTGCCTTGTCTTTCGGCGGCGGCTATGGAATGGTTTCGCTGGTACGCGAAAGGGTGCTTTCCAACGGCTGGCTGACAGAGAACGAGTTTCTGAATTTTATTGCCGTATCTGAATCCACACCGGGATCCCTTGCCGTGAATATGGCAACCTTTATCGGCTCAACACAGGGCGGAATCCTCGGTTCATTTGTTGCAACGCTGGGCGTGGTGTTGCCGTCATTTTTGATTATTCTCTTAATTGCATCCGCACTAAAGAATCTGATGAAATATGCACCCGTCAACGCCTTTTTATCGGGAGTTCGTCCGTGCGTTGTAGCGATGATCCTTGCGACCGCGCTCAGCATGGCGCTGTCTACGCTGTTTGGCCTCACAGATTTACAGGCCGGATTTGCGCCCGATTTGCGCTCTATCGCAGTATTTGCCATGCTCGGAGCAACACATCTGATTTGTAAAATAATCAGAAAAACAGCTCCATCGCCAATTCTGATGATCCTGTTTTCAGCAGGCCTCGGAATCTTGTTTTGGTGAATATTCTAGCATGGCGATTGAATTTATTTCCAACTTCAATAGCAATTCCTGCTGAACCGCGCTTATTTCATTGCGTATAATTTCGAGCGACATCACCCTTCATTCATGATGCCGCTCCGCGCTTCAACCATACCATTCTGCCACAAATGAGCTGACCCATCGTTGTAATAGGGGATGTGAAAAAACTCGATTGAGTTTTTTCGCATCTCCATTTTTGTACCTGTTGTGTATAAATGACTGAAATCATGCGCAAAGAAAGCGCTCTTCCCCTACCACATAGAAATTCTTTTTTGAATCTATGCGGCAGTTCTGTTTCTCATCTTTTTTTTCTGATATTTATATAGATTGTGGCCTATCGCCACGAGTAAAACTTCCAGTTTGACTGAATGAATACCTCTTCGGACAATTCTCTTGTACCAACGGTCGTTTTTCATAATTCCGAAAGTGCCTTCTGCTTGTATCGAACGGTTCATTCGTAATAGCGCACCGTGGATACTTTCTAGGTTTTTGATTACTTCCTGATGCATAGATGATAGGTTTTCTCTCTCATTGGCTATCCCTCCATCTTTCAAATGTATTTTTGATTATCTCCACATCTTCCTCTGTATCAGAAGAAATAAATATATGTACGCTCTGAAAAGCTTTCTTTAAGCTATTGGCATAATCCAGTTCTGTGCCTTTCATCGGCAGCTTAATCAGCCTTATTCCTCTTTGCTTGCACATATATGCTTTCATTATTTCTATATTCTCATCGGCACTTCCTGACTCAATAGCCAACTTTTCTGAAGGTATGTATGTTTCAAGCGGAACTCCAAGCAATCGGTCAGAACCAAGTTCTGCTTTCAAGCCTTTCTTATTAGAATAATAGCTGACAGCCAAAGCAGGAAACAATGACAAATATTCTTGCTCACAAATTCGGCAGCCTTTATTCAATATCGTTCTTTCATTTATCTTCATACTCCACGAATGACCGTGCCTGCATTTCCACCACGCTCTCTTTGCTGAAGTTCGTGATACTTCTGTCGGCTTCAATTTATTCTGTTCATAATCCCATTCACTGAGAAGCTGATTATCTGTCGTCGCCAAATCATTATATCCGGCAAGAACTTCTCTCTCCGCACAAACGGGGCATACCGTACCTTTCACACGAGCATTGATAACTGATTTCCACTCGTTACCGCATTTACCGCATCTCCACCAGACATTTTTCCTCGACTTTGCATTTACCTCATCAGGTTTCAACGGCAAGTTCTTTTCTGACCACTCCGAAGCAATTTCAGGGTGTGTTGTCTGCAAATCGTTAAATCCTTTCAGGAATATGTACCCACTGCAATACGGGCAACCAATTTTATTTATTGTCCTGCTCTTAACAGCAGCTTCCCACTCGTGTCCTTTCTCACATCTCCAAATCACTTTCTTATGAGAACCAATAGAAACCTCTGTCGGTTTTATCTTATTCTTTTTCGACCACTGCTTTACCAGTAATGGTTCTAATGTCGCCAAATCGTTAATACCTGCAATCACTCTCGCACCGGAACATATCGGGCATTTTTCTCCATTAGAACGAGCCTTAACGCTTGCCTGCCATTCGTGACCGCAAGTACCTTTCCACCATACTTTTTTATTTGAACCGAAAGTAATGCCATCAGGTGTAAGCAGTAAATTCTTCTCTGACCACTCCGAAACAAGCTCCGGGTGTACTTCTGCTAAACTGTTGTTCATAGCCAAACCTCAACCTCCTTGTGCTTAGAGTATATGAAGTTTTGGCTTTATCTTGTAGTTTGCGAATATCTGTATAAATAGAAAAAGCCCTTTGAGAAAAGGATTTCTCCTCTCTCAAAGGGCAGGTTGGCAAACTGGAAGTTGTAAATATCATTTTACATTTTTATATGAAATCACAATATGACTTGGTGCAAATAATACTGATGCAATAATCAATAGCACTGACCTACTCATAATCCCACTAAACAAGAACAACATTGAAGGAATAATAGAAAGTGCTAATGCTCTGAAAACGCTGTTTTTCTTAAAACATATAATCCAAATAGCACAATAAAGCATTACCAATATGGTATCTACAATCAAATATAGTACAAATGCTTCGTCAGACCACCACCCGAACCAAGTTCCCGGAATATTGATTATCATGAATCCGAAACAACCCAATCTCCCTACTTGTTCTGTGACCTCAACATATTTATTGTTCCACTTATTATCAAATCCATCTTTGCACTTAATCGCAAATACAACATTGGGTATCATAATGACTGCAATAAAAATCAGCCCAAAAACATTAAACCATTCCATATTATCTACCATCACAATCTTCGATTTTCTCAATTCTCCAAACTTGAATTTAAGGTTCTCTTTTATTTTCAAAATAAGCTTCAATCTTTTTATCTACAACAATTCCTACAGGTGTCAAAACCAATAAAATAATTACCATTATTATCAATGTAAAAACCATCGCCCCATCAAAACATTTATCAGCAATAAGTTATTTTTCTTCTATAGATTCTGTTACATTAGTTCTATATTTCTCTTCACATGCTTTTAAGTAATCAAAGCATAATCCACCATCACATCTATAGAAAAATGGATCTTTACAAATTATATTATCACTATTGAGAATAAATACAGGTATGATATCTTTATCGTTGCTGTTTATATAACTAATTTTAAAACTGTATCCCGTTCTTCCAAGTGAAATGCCATCTCTTTTCATTGAAATACCTTGAATATTCGCCACTATATATTCGATATCTTCTGAATCGGTGATAGTAAAACCAGTTCCTGTATTTCCATCGAACACATTTATATGGTCTACCTCAGAAGGATTTACATTCTTACCGAATTTCTTTGGCATGAAATAGTAACCTACTGTTCCTACCAATAACACAGCAATTAAAATAACCAGAATACGCAGTTCCTTTTTCATACACTCTTTACCTCCACAAATATCGATTTGTTAAGCTATCTATATAATATACAATATCATCTCTCTCTGATTATTACAATACCGACCGCCCTCGTTAGTTTTCAGGTCTAACGAAAGTGGTCGGTACATAAAAAAGCATTATTATTTTATTCCGCTGCTTCCATAAAGTAAATCCGGGAGGAAAAATCCGGGAACAGTCGGGTGTCGGAATTATATCCGGTTCCGGCGAAAGCGGGTTTCAGGGCAATACCCGCACGCATCAGGGTATCTCCGTAAGCAGTCAGTTCTTCTTTTTCCCCATCCATATTTACAAATCGCGAAAGAATCTCCTGTAATGCAGATCCTTGCTTGATATGAACCGGAGAAACGGTGTTCACAAGGTCTCCGAAGTCTTTCAGATTGTATTTGATATTCCTGCCGTAGAAATGATATTTCACATCCGGAAGTAACCCCACCGGGCGATACCAGTCATGGGATTGGTTTGGAGTTGTCAGGCGTCGGAAGAACAGCCCCACTGCTCTTCTTCCATCCGGGGACACGCAGGTCCAGGATAAGGTTTCCGAGTCGGAAGCTTCGTTTTCTGCTCCACGATAAAAGGATCCAAACTGGAAAACATCCCGCCATTTTTTATAAAGTGCAATCTGCTCCCGGATTGCGTTGAGATCACTTCCGGACAGATCCTTTAAATTACATTCATATCCTAAGACACCGAAGGAAGCCACCTGAAAACGGGTCTCAAGGGGCGTGATCCTTAAGGTCTGATGATTTGGACAAGATGACACATGTGCTGTAAATACCGATAAGGGATATCCATAGCTGTAACTGTTCTGAATCCCGGTACGGCACAGTGCGTCAGTATTATCGCTCGCCCAAATCTGCGGGAAATAACTTAATATTCCCAGATCAAAACGATTTCCACCTGAACTGCAGCCTTCAAACAAAATTTCAGGGAAACGTGTGGTCAGCTCATCCATAATGTGATACAGCCCCAGTACATAACGATGTGCCGTCTCTCCCTGTTTTGCAGCCGGCAGATAAGGGGAATAAATATCACTGAAATTACGGTTCATATCCCACTTTACATAACGGATGTCTCCGGAGGAAAATACCTTCGTCATGGAATCTATTACATATTGCTGTACTTCGGGATTGCACAGATCCAAGAGGCGTTGATTACGTCCCTCGGAGTGGGGATGTCCCGGAATCATCATTGCCCAGTCGGGATGCTCTTGATAGAGACGGCTGTTTTCACTGATCATCTCCGGCTCTACCCAGAGACCGAAATCCACCCCCAGGGCTTTGAGTTTTTTACTGAGGGAAGCAATTCCTCCGGGCAGCTTCTTCGGATCCGGTTCCCAGTCTCCCAGGGAGGAAGTATCGTCATTCCGCCCGGAAAACCACCCGTCATCCATGACGAACAGTTCGACGCCGACATCTGCTCCCGCTTTTGCCAGCTGCAACAGTTTCCTCTCATCAATCTTAAAATAACATGCTTCCCAGCTGTTTAACAGAACCGGACGAGGTCTTCTCTTCCACACTCCCCGCACAATATGCTCTCTGATAAAGGAATGTAACTGTCGGCTGAGTCCGCCATAACCATTCGAAGAATAGCTGAAAACAGCCTCTGGTGTATCAAAATGCGTTTCCGGAGTCAACTCCATGGAAAAGCTCTGTGGATTGATCCCACTTACAAAGCGAAGTTTCCCATAAGAGTCTTTCTCAAGGGCTTCATAATGATTTCCACTGTAGATCAGATTGCAGCCGATACAGGAGCCGAAAGTCTCACAGGTGTTCTTATGTCCCAGGATCATAAAAGGATTCGAGCGGTTCGAAGAGGTTCCCGTATAAGACGCATTTATAAATTTGCCGGAACGTAAGGAAATCTGTTCTCTGTGCATCTCTCTTGCCCAGGCACCGCTGAAATGAGTGATCACGGAATAATCCTCTGTCAGATCCAACTGTGCACTGAGACATCGCTCCAAGGTGACAGATGCGTCACTATGATTGACCAGCCGTGCACTTCTGGTAATGACATCACATTCTTCGAATACGGTATAAAACAGCTGGAACTCCAAATGATTCGTGACATCCTGCAAAACAATCTTAAGGCATTCCGCGGAATCAGTTCCCGCTTCCGAATAACTGTGAGGAAGTCCGGAATCCTGCAGGCACTGTTCTCTTTCCTTTAAAGTAAGAACTTCATAGGAATCAAAAGTAAAGTCAGAGGTGACGCTTCCGTCAGTAAATCGGACTTCCAGAAAAGGTTCCCGGATATCTCCCTTTCCCAATGTACCAACCTCCAGACAGACATCCTCCATGGATATATGCGGGTGTTCTTTGTCATAGGTACAGGTATTTCCCGGAGCAAATCCTCTCTGTATGACCAGAGGCGCGCAGGAGGCTGGATCCTGTGAATCCACAGTGATCCGCTCTCCATAATACAGGTGCTCTAAATGCCCGGTCTCCATGACCCACATTCCGTAAGTTGTGTGGGCTGTCTGTAAAAAGAACCATGGTCTTGTATCGGAATCTTTTACAATCTGAATCATGCTTTAAACCTCCTGAATCTCTTTTAATCGTTCCTCGGTCAGCTGATATTTCTTATGAAAGAAAATGACACCGATGACAAGGAGCAGAATGGGGAATAACGCCATCGTCATGCGAAGCCCTACCACAGAGCTTCCGGAAGCCCCTGTCGCTGCCGCAGCATCGCTGGTATCAGAGCTTAAGTTGCAGAGGTTCAGGCACAGGGATGCCACTAACGCAGCAATACCGGAAGCCAGTTTTACCACGAAGGTCTGCATGGAGAAAATGACACTCTCGTCTCGGCGATGATTTTTCCATTGACCGTAATCTACGGTATTGGCTAAAAATACAGTAGTCAGTACTGTCAGCATACCATTGGCGGCAAAGATCAGGAAGCCGGGAATGAACAGTAAAAATACAGTACTCATATTCGTAAAACCTAAAAGAAGCAATACAGCATATCCGGCAATTGCCATCAGGAAGCTGACATAGAAGATCCGGATGGTACTCATAAACTTACGAAGTAACGGGAACAAAAGCATCATGGCGAGAATCTGTACTGCCCCGCCGAAGGTGTTGAACAGTGTATAGGAATTGTACCAGGTATCTCCGCCAAAATCGTATTTAAAGAAATAAATTACCAGGTTGGAGGTGGTATAGATCGCGCAGTTGATCAGTACGATGGTAATGACCACTGCCATCGCCTGATCGTTCTGAATTAACGCCTTGAACATCTGACCGATGGAAGGTGCGTCCACATCTACCGTAGATTTTTCCTTGATATTAATACAGGTAATGGCAATAAATATCACGAACAGCACGGCAATGATCAGGGTGAACCGGGAAAAACCGACCCGCTCTTCTCCTCCGCCCAGGGCATTAACGCAGAGCATGGTGATCACGGTGATAATGGCAGAGCCTACACCGGCGCAGGAACGTCCCAGCGTAGACAATCCTTCACGCTCTTTTCCGCTGTGAGTAAATGCCGGTATCATGGACCAGAAGGGAATATCCATCATGGTATAGGTCACGCCCCAGAGAATATAGGTGACTGCTGCATAAGCTACCAGTCCACTGCTATTCAGCGCAGGCGGTGCCGAGAACATCAGATACAGAACAACAGCATTGGTTACTGTGCCGATCATCAGCCAGGGGCGGAACTTCCCCCACCTGGTCCTGGTCTTTGCCACGATGACGCCCATGAAGGGATCGTTAAACGCATCAAACACTCTTGCAACCAGCAGAATGATACCCATGGCTACGGCGTTCACGCCTAAAATATCCTGATAATAATACAAAATATAGCTGGCAGACAGCATGTATACCATATCCTTGCCTACCGCACCCAGTCCATAAGAAAATTTTTCTTTTCCGCTTAAACTCATGATTAATCCTGATCCTTTCTTTTGAAATCCTTTGAAATATATCTCTCAAATGAAACCATTAAATCGTTATATCATAAGCTCACGAATTCGTGCTATCGCACTCTACATCCTGCTTCGCAGGATATTCGTTCGCTAATGAGCCCAGAAAAACAAATGTCTGCTTGCAGCCACTTGTTTTTCCTTGAGGCTCATTAAATCTTAATCTGAAAAGGTATCCGTATTTCCCCTGCCGTCTGTGACTGCAACAGCAAAGCTCCCCGACCGGATCTTCCCGTACTCTTAACATAAGTTCCACCCATGCCTCCCTGTAAAGCAATGGTGTCAGGTCCGATGATGGAGATGTCACCTTCCGCAATCAGACGAACCGGCTCCTGATAAAAGGGAAGCACATTTCCATGGTCATCCACTGCACGGATCCGCACCAGTGCCACATCATAGCTGTGCTGTTCCGTCAGAATGGTATGATCCGCTTCTGCTTCCAGCCGGATTTCGCGAACCGGTTCTTTGGTGACGGATTTTACGACTTTGCCGTCTTTGATAGCGTCAAACCGGTATATGGTAGCCGTACCGCCCCAGTCACCGATGTACTTTGTATACAGCCTGGTCACTTCCGCAAAATCGATATGATAGATCAGAAGCAGTTTTAAAGCCGTAAGATATAATCTCTTTGGAATGTGGTTCAGGCTTCCTCGCGCTACGAGATTCATGGCATCCGTGATCTCCTTTGCATGTTTCGGACGGAATCTTTCATTCTGTGCAAAAGAATCTCCGATAAAATCATCAATCAGGATGGGACCGTGCTTTAAGTGCTTATAAGGTGACATTCCAGGCAGATATTCCTTGATAAAACGGTCATTTTTGTACATCTTCACGCTGTCTGCATTGGACAGAATGTAGATGTTGCCGCGGTTACAGCCGGGATGCTCTCCGATATCCATGGAGGAAGTGATCTCCAATACAGGAGTCTGTTCCTGCTCACAGGCATAGATATTTGCTGCCAGCTTCGGATTCCGGAACATATCCATGACGCCATGATAACAGATCCGGTCACCGCTTCCGAAGTCTTTGTGGGTGTTGTAGTCGAACATGCACCAGCCGAAGCTTCCGGCAATATCGGGCTGACCTGCCACGGCATCCAGTACATTGGCGTGGCGGATGGCATGCTCACTGCGGCGCTCTTCGTTGTCGAAGGCCTTTGTGGGATACATATGCCCGTTGTACTCACTGATCAGATAAGGCTTCTCCATATCGGATGTGACTTTTTTCTTCGGATCACAGCCGGGCATCTCACCGTCGTGCAGAAAATCATTATACGTATAGACATCTTCTAACAGATGACTTTTTTTCATGGCACGGACACCACCGGTAGGTCTTGATGGATCCAGCTTATGTGCCACGGCATTGGTCTTTTCGTAAAAAGCATCGTCATCCGGTGACTCATTGATGCGTATTCCCCATAAAATGATGGAGGGATGATTACGGTACTGCCGGATCATATCTTCGGCATTTGCCACCGCCTGTGCTTTCCAGGCATCGTCACCGATATGCTGCCAGCCGGGGAATTCCGTAAATACTAAAAGTCCAAGCTCATCACAGCGCTCTAAAAAATAATGGCTCTGGGGATAATGGGAAGTCCTTACGGCATTTAAACCCAGCTCCTTTTTCAAAAAATCTGCATCCAGCCGCTGCATACTCTCCGGCATTGCATATCCCACGTAAGGGTAGCTCTGGTGGCGGTTTAAACCGCGGATCATAAGCTTTTTGCCATTGAGGTAAAAACCGTCTTTTTTGAATACTGCTTCCCGGATACCAAACGTGGTCTCGGTCTCATCCAGGAGTGTATTGTCCTGATATAGCTGTGTCTTTAAAATATAGAGATTGGCTTCTTCGGTGTCCCATAACAGAGGAGCGGTAATGGTTGCCGTGAGGGAGAACTCCTTGTCGCAGGAAACATCCGTAGAAACAGTCTGCTCGCACAAAAGCCTCCAGGATTCCTGCGCGGCTGCGGTACTTTTGGGCATGTAGTACTGTCGGATGGTCATGTTCTCAGCACTTTCGGTAAGCGTGATCTCAGAGGTGATCTGCGCTGTCACGGGAGACGATTTGAAATCTATCGCTGTATGGACGAAAATATCCGAAAGGGAGACATTTTCCTTCACTTCCAGCCGGACATCCCGGTAGATACCGCCATAGGTCATATAATCGATCACATAGCCAAAGGGCGGAACGTTTAAATTCTCTCTGCTGTCTAAGCGGACACAGAGCAGATTATCCTGTCCATAGAGGATATTGTCCGTTAAATCTACGGTAAATGCAGTGTAACCGCAGTGATGCTCGCCCACCTTTTTCCCATTACAAAATACAGTACTGTCATGGGCAGCTCCCTCAAAAGTAAGCAGGATCCGTTTTCCCTGCCAGTCCTTTGGAATCAGGAGATGGCGCCTGTATCCGCTGACCATCTGGTAGAGGGATTCGTCAAAATAATGAAACGGGGTTTCCTTACAGGTATGCGGCAGACGTACCGGCTGCAGTGTGTTTTCCGGATATTCCGGTGCCACTAAACTGTCCTCAAACTGTTCAGTGAACAGCCAGTCGTCGTTTAAGTAAAATCTATGTGTCATAAGTTCTTCTCCTTTTTTGCCTGCGTATTTACTGCCTCTGTGTGATTCCGTACATGAGAATATTTACAACCTCATTTAAGGCGTCCACGTAAGTCAGATGGTTCTGCGCGAGGATATCTCTTTGGAAAAACTGCTCAATGGAGGCTTCCAACATCATTTTCACCAGGCAGATGGGAACCGGGCGTATACTGCCCTCTGCCATGCCTGTCTCGATCAGTTGGATCGTAGGCTCCCAGCCGGTCTCTAAGCGAAGCTCCACTTTATGGTAGATCTTAGGATATTTGTCCCGTAGGGAATAGAGCTTTCTGAGGTCAATATTCTGATAGCCTTCCGGCAGGACACCTAAGATGCGATGCAGCTTTTCGATGGTTCCCAGCGCAGGATCCGTCAGGATCATCTGCTCGCTTTCTTTGATGGAGTCAAAAATATAATCTACCATGGCCAGGAACAGAGCTTCTTTGTCGTCATAGACCGTATAGATGGTCTTTTTACTGATGGAAAGTTCCTTTGCCAGGTCATCCATCGTGAACTTCAGCCCTTTCCGATCGAAGACACGAAGGGTGGCATCCAAAATATTTTTTTGCAGAGCATCTGTGGTATCCATAGGTTTTCCTCCGTCTTTAGATGAGAATTATCATATATTTCCTTGGAAACGCAAATGCAAAAAATAGTTTCCTTTGATACAAGAGTAGCATTTTGTAGGGGAATATTCAAGAAACGTTTTTACTAAAAAGAGTTTCCTAAAATTGTGAAATATAACAAAAACCAGCCAAACGAGTGTTGACTGGTTTAAGAAGGTCTCATATTTTTTTCCATTGTTCTGCCAGGGTGGGATGGGACTTTTTACGGGTGATCTCCACCAGACCAAGTGGTGTCATATCCACGATCCGGGGATGCTGAGGATCCTGTGTGGTCAGCATTTTCAGGTATTCCAGTAATTTCTGACGATTTTCCTTTTCTGACATATTAATAAAATCTACAATGATGATACCGGACAGATTCCGCAGACGCAACTGTCTTGCAACCTCTTCTGCCGCTTCGGCATTGACCTGATAATAGGTCTCTTCTCCCATCTTCTTAGATTCATTTTTGCCGGAATTGACATCGATGACTGTCATGGCTTCCGTAGGCTCAATGACCAGATATCCGCCGCATTTCAGCCAGACTCTCGTATCCAGTGCCTCATCCATCCCCTTTTCGAGAGAATATAAAAGACGCAGGGAAATGGCAGGATCCTCATACAACCGGAGGTTCTTCTGCTGTAAAAGCGGATGACTGCTTTCAGAAAGCTTGTGGAAGATCTCAGGGTCGTCCGTAAGGACTTCACTGTATTCCGATGGATCTGCCAACTGTTCCAATGCCTCGTAGATGGCTTCAGAAGGCGCAAGAAGACAGGTGAGGCATACTTTATGGATTGCCTGATTTAAAAGGCTCTGAAGGACTTCAGATGCGCTCTCAGGGGTGACTCCGTTTTTAACAAGCTGTTGCTTCATCCGGGAAGAATCTGTGGTAACGGAAGCGCGTTTCGTCTTCTGGGCATCTCTGGTGACCATGACTACCAGTTCATCTCCGGCTTTTAAGCTTCCGTCCGGCTGTCTGTTGGTTAGATGTGCCGTACCTGCTTCCCGTAATGGCAGAAAGCACAGTTCCCCGGGCGCAATCTCCACGAAGCAGGCATCGATGTTTTTCGCCACATTCTGTATTTTTCCAAGGTAGATTCCGCCAAGCTTACTGGCATTCGAACGAAGCACCCGCACAGCGGCAATTCCGCCGGAGTTCACAAGTAATGCCACATTTTTATCCCGAAGCTTCGTAAAGATCATTTTTCCGGTGGTACAGTCCGTGCTCTTACGGATCTCATTCACTTCTTTTTCTCTTGCCGGTCTGCCGCCGGTGAGACTGCGGCTCATTCGGCATCTCCGGAAGCCGCTTTGTAAGCTTCTTCGCTGTCATAACCAATGGCGTCTAAGGGAAGCAGTTCTCCGGCATCGCTTCTTAAATAGGTCTCTTCTCTGTT
>OGNI01001045.1_pt1 | contig 16704 bp, 10 predicted proteins | sample 1573421 | NCBI WGS metagenome assembly OGNI01 (sample SAMEA2581928, study PRJEB24529) | metagenome | biome: Human gut stool | place: China | collected 2011
AGATAACAAGGAGGAATAATTAATTTCAATACATCTCATGTTAATGTTAATCTAAGTATTCTTAATAGTTCTTTTTCTCAACATGTTAATTTCAATACATCTCATGTTAATGTTAATCGAGCAAAACTATTCATCTGTTTCTTTCTTGGATGTATTTCAATACATCTCATGTTAATGTTAATCGTTAAAATATCTCATCAATTATCTTATGGGATTAATATTTCAATACATCTCATGTTAATGTTAATCCAAGTAAGCACTGATAATCAAGTAAATACTAATAAATTTCAATACATCTCATGTTAATGTTAATCTGAAACTGATACAGATAACAAGGAGGAATAATTAATTTCAATACATCTCATGTTAATGTTAATCTAACAACAAAATGTAAGACAAATAAGTCCGTTTAATTTCAATACATCTCATGTTAATGTTAATCTCATTTCAAGTGCTTTGTCTGTGGCTTCATCTAAATTTCAATACATCTCATGTTAATGTTAATCTGTGATGGTTACTGTACCTTCTTTTCTGTTTCCATATTTCAATACATCTCATGTTAATGTTAATCGCTAACCAAGACGAGGTTACAAGCATATCTAATAAGCATTTCAATACATCTCATGTTAATGTTAATCAATCTTGTTGGGTTTCAATAGGTCCATTAAATTTTATTTCAATACATCTCATGTTAATGTTAATCGCAGATAAACAATTCTTACTACCGTTCACATGGTCATTTCAATACATCTCATGTTAATGTTAATCAAACTACATTCTAAATCATATGGGTCGTAAATTGTCATTTCAATACATCTCATGTTAATGTTAATCAGAATCAACCAAGCGAGATGACACAGCACTTGATATTTCAATACATCTCATGTTAATGTTAATCATGCATTATGGTTATATGCTTGGACACTACCAGTATTTCAATACATCTCATGTTAATGTTAATCGTAACACCGTTGTTCTTTAACACATAAAGCAGATTAATTTCAATACATCTCATGTTAATGTTAATCGTCCTAAAACTGTGCTATCCTTGCCACCGCTAAAATTTCAATACATCTCATGTTAATGTTAATCTAGACACAACAACAACCGAATACACTGGAGAAGCATTTCAATACATCTCATGTTAATGTTAATCGTTGACACATCTACAACAGAGTACAGTGGTAACGCATTTCAATACATCTCATGTTAATGTTAATCTTGCTGTTGCTGTTGTTACACCTATATTGCCGTGTAATTTCAATACATCTCATGTTAATGTTAATCCTTTCAAGGCATTAAAAAAGGAATGTACCATTTCATTTCAATACATCTCATGTTAATGTTAATCTGATTCTTACAAAGCTAACTTTGATGTTGTTTCGTCATTTCAATACATCTCATGTTAATGTTAATCAACGCAGGACGGAGCAGACTTTAATTTTTCCGTTGCATTTCAATACATCTCATGTTAATGTTAATCACTGTAGTGCGCACTACGAAAGAAACGGCATGTAAATTTCAATACATCTCATGTTAATGTTAATCATACACACAAAGGAGAACCATACCATGGATATATTATTTCAATACATCTCATGTTAATGTTAATCTAAAAGCACTTTGCGAAATAGCAATTTGGCGAAGATTTCAATACATCTCATGTTAATGTTAATCCTTAATGTTAGGCTTGAGTTGTTAAGTATTGATGAATTTCAATACATCTCATGTTAATGTTAATCAGCATGCTCCTTGACTTGGTTACTAAAATACACAAATTTCAATACATCTCATGTTAATGTTAATCAAAAAGGTATTGCGGAATTTAATCGTGTTTTTGGATTTCAATACATCTCATGTTAATGTTAATCGGCATGCACGACTTCTATCAATAATTTGTGGAAGCTATTTCAATACATCTCATGTTAATGTTAATCTACATGGTAATATTGGTGTAACAACAGCAACAGCCAATTTCAATACATCTCATGTTAATGTTAATCTTGAATATCCAGAAAAAGGAGCGGTTGATTACAGAATTTCAATACATCTCATGTTAATGTTAATCACATCATCTGTTCGTCCTGTACCCAGTCATATAGCATTTCAATACATCTCATGTTAATGTTAATCTCTTTTCAGAAATGGAGTTGTAGCCAGCTTTGTCGAATTTCAATACATCTCATGTTAATGTTAATCGTCGCCGTTACTGCGTCTCCCAGTAATTTAGGATATATTTCAATACATCTCATGTTAATGTTAATCCGTTTTACCGAAACGCCAGTCGCTAACTATATACATTTCAATACATCTCATGTTAATGTTAATCCACGAAGGTAAAACATAAACATGAATATTGTGGTGTATTTCAATACATCTCATGTTAATGTTAATCTACAAACCGATTGCAAGGCATACGGTTTTATCAGATTTCAATACATCTCATGTTAATGTTAATCAGTGGTATTAATACTGTTAATGGTTCTATTACTGCATTTCAATACATCTCATGTTAATGTTAATCTGAATATCATCTTGTTAGATATACTCTTCATGTCATTTCAATACATCTCATGTTAATGTTAATCGTGGTGGTACTATAACTAAAAAAGTAGAATTTAAATTTCAATACATCTCATGTTAATGTTAATCTATCATTGGCTGTGCCAGTTTTCCGTCTGGTTTTTCATTTCAATACATCTCATGTTAATGTTAATCTCAATTTTTACCCTCTACCCTAACAACTAGCCACCATTTCAATACATCTCATGTTAATGTTAATCATATATATGTCAGTTAAGCTGTTGTTTTCCACACAATTTCAATACATCTCATGTTAATGTTAATCATCAATCGGTAATTGTCAGGGCGGAGCTGGTTATTAATTTCAATACATCTCATGTTAATGTTAATCGATTACTAATTTGCTTATCTATAACAGATGTACCAGAATTTCAATACATCTCATGTTAATGTTAATCGTAAACTCTTTCTGCTCAAACTTCTGTAATAAATATATTTCAATACATCTCATGTTAATGTTAATCAGATACGAAGATGATAAGCGCTAAAGTTGTAATAACAATTTCAATACATCTCATGTTAATGTTAATCCTTCTCTTATTCCTCTCTTAATCTCATCCGAAGTCATTTCAATACATCTCATGTTAATGTTAATCGGCAGTAAGTCCATATATAAATCTTGTTTTTGGAATATTTCAATACATCTCATGTTAATGTTAATCTCCGGTTGCTCCTAAGTTTACAATCCCGGTTATAACATTTCAATACATCTCATGTTAATGTTAATCTCAGGAATCAGAACAATTCTTGATTTGTTATTTTTATTTCAATACATCTCATGTTAATGTTAATCAGTACAGTCAATACTGTTATTATCCAGCCCGGCACATTTCAATACATCTCATGTTAATGTTAATCTAAAGGCGCTGATGGAAAGAACTTCAATTGGAATCATTTCAATACATCTCATGTTAATGTTAATCATGTTTTTGACAAGCGTTATCATTCACTAAAACAATTTCAATACATCTCATGTTAATGTTAATCTCTGCTGTGCCATTTTACCAGTAGTTTGCATTGGTATTTCAATACATCTCATGTTAATGTTAATCCAAACAATTTTACATGCCTGCCCCTTGATTAATATATTTCAATACATCTCATGTTAATGTTAATCATTAATGCCTTTGACGCTGTCAGTGTCGCCATATAATTTCAATACATCTCATGTTAATGTTAATCCGTAGTAGTAGCACATACAATATGTATTTAAGAGAATTTCAATACATCTCATGTTAATGTTAATCCAATTGAAGAACTACAAGGATATGATAGTTTTAGCAATTTCAATACATCTCATGTTAATGTTAATCGATTTGGGTGTGCATGTATTGTTAAAATAGATAAATTTCAATACATCTCATGTTAATGTTAATCGTTGGTCGCCCATATACGTCAAGTGTTCCAATGTTCATTTCAATACATCTCATGTTAATGTTAATCCTGGCGGGGCGGTATATACTTTGCTCGTTTTGATAAATTTCAATACATCTCATGTTAATGTTAATCTAAGTAGTGGCATTTATTTTTAGAAATAAAATTATATTTCAATACATCTCATGTTAATGTTAATCCTACGAACATATTCATTAACAACCAGTGGTGCTAATATTTCAATACATCTCATGTTAATGTTAATCATTAGTTAATCTGATACCATTATTACTATTAATATAATTTCAATACATCTCATGTTAATGTTAATCATGCACCTGCCTTTTTTAAAAAAATGTTTTCACGATTTCAATACATCTCATGTTAATGTTAATCATAATGGTTCAATATGTTATGTTCAAATGTTTCACGATTTCAATACATCTCATGTTAATGTTAATCAACACCACAGAACGAGGGAATTTTATTTAAAAGATAATTTCAATACATCTCATGTTAATGTTAATCTACTCTCACCCTGAACTGGTAATTCAATCTCCGCATTTCAATACATCTCATGTTAATGTTAATCCAACGAATTTAAGCCTTTTCAATCATGCTTAAATCTCTCATTGCCTATTTTAGTCCATTTTCCCCAAAAATACCAGCCAATTAATTTATTTATTACCACGAGACAAATAAGCCTCTAACTTCAGGTATTTACTGGTTTTTTAGAGAATCCCCTTATATATCACCTGGTAAATACTTGCATAATCTAATTAACAAAACTCATCTATATTAATCCCCCAAACCTTTCCATTGTTATTTTCTCCGGCCTATATTATAATTTTTATTAACTACACCAATGAAGGAGATTTATTAAATGAAGAAAAATAGTTTTTTTCGCAGCCTGCCGTTCAAATTGCTGGTGGGTGTTATTGCCGGCGTCATGGTGGGACTACTGTTAAGTTCAACTGATGGCAATTCATTTTCACGCGCCATTTTGAATATCGTTGTAACTCTGAAATATATTCTCAATCAGATAATTAATTTCTGCATACCGCTGATAATCATTGCATTTATTGCACCTTCGATTACTCAGATGGGCAAAAATGCATCTAAGCTTCTTCTGATTGCAGTTACAATCGCATATACATCATCAGTTGGTGCTGCACTTTTCTCTACAGCATCCGGATATATTTTGATACCACATTTGTCAATATCCTCTACTGCTGATGGATTGAAAGAGCTTCCGGCTACGGTTTTCGAATTATCAATTCCACAGATAATGCCTGTTATGAGCGCACTTGTGTTCTCAATTATGGTCGGACTTGCTGCCGCTTGGACAAAAGCAGAATTGATTTCAAATATTCTTGAAGAATTCCAGAAAATTGTGCTTGCGATAGTTTCAAGAATCATGATACCGATTCTTCCATTTTTCATCGGACTCACTTTCTGCGGACTCTCATACGAAGGTTCAATAACAAAGCAGGTTCCTGTGTTCCTGAAAATTATAATTATTGTATTAATCGGACATTACATTTGGATGACTCTGCTTTACACAATCGCAGGATTGTATTCTAAAAAGAACCCGATTGAAGCAATCAGACATTACGGTCCTGCATACCTTACATCAATTGGAACAATGTCATCCGCTGCCACACTCGCAGTTGCACTCCAGTGTGCCGGCAAATCAAAGGTTTTGAGAAAGGACATGGTCTCTTTTGGAATTCCTTTGTTTGCAAATATACATTTATGCGGCTCAGTGCTGACGGAGGTATTTTTCTGCATGACTGTATCTAAGATTTTGTATGGCACTATTCCATCAGCCGGAACTATGATTCTGTTCTGCGTGCTTCTCGGAATATTTGCAATCGGCGCACCTGGCGTACCTGGCGGAACAGTTATGGCTTCGCTCGGACTTATTACCGGCGTGCTTGGATTTAACGACACTGGAACTGCCCTTATGCTTACAATATTTGCACTTCAGGACAGCTTTGGAACAGCCTGCAATGTAACAGGCGACGGTGCGCTCACACTTATCCTGACTGGATATGCAGAGCGACACGGTATTAAAGAAGGCATAAAAGAAGATGCCGGCAATTAAACATTTTTACAAATAAAGTGTTATAATTAACTTATCAATTGCACGCGCCACAGCGTAGAAATGAGGTAAATATATGCCATTTATTAATTCTAAGATTAGCACTTCTCTCTCAGAAGCGCAGGAAACAGAGATTAAATCACGCCTTGGACAGGCTATCCAAACTATTCCCGGCAAATCTGAAAGCTGGCTCATGGTCGGCTTTGAACCTGACTACAAGCTCTACTTCAGAGGAAGCAATGCCGAGCCTATAGCTATGGTCGAGGTCAGCGTTTACGGCAGTGAAAATCCATCTGCCTTTTCTACGCTCACTGGACAGATATGTGACATTTTTAAAGATGTTATTGGCATCGCACCGGACCATGTATATGTAAAATATCAGGCTGTTTCTAACTGGGGTTGGAATGGGGATAATTTCTAATATGTATTAATAAGCGGGGCACTCATTTATTTATGAATGCCCCGCTTAAATATTTATTCTTCTAAAACTCTTTCTTTTTCATAATCCTTACACTAATTGCATAAGAAAGCAGTATGAGAAGTACTGTCACCACCACTGCAATTCCTGCAAGTATCCAACCATTCATCTGGTTCAAAAACGAAAATGCACTTAATACATTTGTCTTTACCAGCTTTACAAATGCGATGACAGACGCTCCTATTACACCACATGCCCCCGAAATGACTACTCTGCTCTTTTCTACTCCGAATATTAGCTGCATAGGAATCAGCAATGCAATCAACAATGCCGTAACCGGCAGAAACACCAATACCATAGGAATCTGGGAAGCCATGTCTACCGGCATCTGCTGTTTCATTTCCAGGATCATGTAAAGTCCCGCTGCCACAAGCCATGAAACCGTTCCTCCTGTAAGACAGAAAAAATATTTTTCCCTCACATACGTTTCTGCATCAATTGGCAAAGTCATCAAAAATCCATATCCTTTATCAAGCTCGTCATAGGTAACTGTATTTATCAGAAGAATACTGATTGCAAACGGCAACCACCCCAGGATAACCGCTTCATTCTGTAATCCTATCACCACTCCAATGATAAGAAAGAAAATTAATGCCTGTTTATTACACCACATTAACCGGATATCTTTTTCTATTAAACCTGCCATTATCTGTACCCTCCCGTCATCATAAGAATTAATTCATCAATTCCACCATGCTCCACCACAATCTGCGGATAATTTTCCTGATAAAATCTTCTGTCATTAGTAAAGCAGGCGTAACCATAAGTTTCTTTCTGTACTTTTATGACTGCTGTCTTATCTAATGTCCTGTATTGCTCCTCATTCACCTTCAAAATGCCATACTGCTCTAAAATAACATCTGTATCCTCATGCAAAATGATTTTTCCGTCATGAATGAGATAAATGTCGTCACAAAGTGACTCCAAATCTGTGGAAATGTGCGATGTAATCAATATTGTGCGCTTCTCATCCTGCGCTATATATTCACGCAGCAAATCAAGTATTTCATTTCGTGCTTCCACATCAAGTCCTGCTGTCGGCTCATCTAAAATCAACAAATCGGCTTTATGACTGATTGCCGTCAACACCCTCAGTTTTGCTTTCATACCGGTGGAAAATTCTTTTAATTTCTTCTTCCGAGGAAGCTTTAACACATAACATTTTTGGTCAAAAAAATCCTTCTGGAAATCAGGATACATTTTAGCAAGGATATGCCAGACATCTTCCACCGTAAACTGTGAACTAAAGCCCGACTCCGTCAAAGATACTCCGATTTTCTGCTTTACCGCAACCGGAAGCTCCCCGCCTTCGTTTCCAAGCACACAAATGCTTCCCATGTCCGGCTTTACAAGTCCAAGTATCAGTTTAATTGCTGTACTTTTTCCTGCCCCGTTTTTTCCTACAACCCCTGTAATTCTCCCCTCCGGTATTTCCAAAGATAGTTCCAGTTCAAAGTCCTTATATTTCTTTCGGACATTCTGCATTGTTATCATAATTCGCCTTTCTATTTCTCATCAAGTATAAGCTTTACAACCTCTAAGATTTCTTCTTTATTCATGCCAATTGCCACTGCCCGGTCAATGGCTTTGTCAAAGTCTTCCTCCACTGCGAGTCTCCTCGCCTCCGATGCAAGCTGTTTATCCGAAGCGGTCACATACGTTCCCTTTCCGTGAACAGTCGTAACAAAACCTTCCTCTTCTAACTTGTCATAGGCTTTCTTTACGGTCAGTGCGCTGATGCGAAGCTCCCCTGCAAGCGTCCTCACAGACGGAAGCGCCTCTCCCTCTTTTAATACAGACTGGATAATCTCTGACTTTATCTGTTCCATAAGCTGTTCGTAAATCGGAACCATGGAAGAATGATTTAATATAATATGCATATTTTTCTTTTCTCCTTTACAATAAACAGTATATAACAGTTAGTGTGTGTTGTCAACTGTTATATACTGTTTATTAAAAATATACAAAATAAGAGCCACTCTAAGGTGACTCTCATTTATTTTTATATTTAACTTAACTAAAATATTTTACCTATTTTTCTGTTAATCTACAAGAAGTTCCCTACAATAATATTTTAATCCTTTTTGAGCATTCTCTTTCTTATAAATATAAAAATCGTACCAAACTTTCAAAGTTTAGTACGATATCTCCACTATAATAGGATTATTTCCTCTCGACTATCCAACCAGCTTATCCAACATTCCTGCAATCTTTTCTCTTTCACTGCTGCCATTAGTCTTAAATCTTAATAATGGAATTTCATACAAATCCATTATGCGATCCTTTAATAAATCTCTTGAAGCCTGTACGGTATCCTTTTTATGAAATTCATATCCATCAACTTCAATCGCTAAAACCGGCTTTTTACTGATTCTGTTGTAAATCAGAAAATCCAGATGTGTTGCAGGATTCATTGCATACTGGCACTCCCTGTCATTTAATAGTTGAGGATTTTTAATCAGCATATTCACTGGAAAATGACAAATAACATCTAAACTTGAATACTTATTATCCGCAATTATTTCCTGTATCAATGAATACATAAGATTCTCAGAGTCATATTCTGATATCTTTTTATATTTCTGCAAATATGCTATTCTTTCCTCAGTATACTGCTTGTAAAGATAATCAAAAATTGAATAAATCTTACTCTCAACAACTTCAAAATTATTATACTGAATGTAATCTATTAAATCTGTTATATTGTGTTCTTTTGACTGTTCATTTCCAGTCACAACCAGCATCAGTTTCTTTTTTGCCCTTGAAACAGCAACATTAATCAAATATGGATCATCTGCAAAATCTGATATTTCATCATCAACAGTGGATATTATAATATTGTCTTTCTCCTTGCCCTGAAACTTATGTACGGTAGCTGCATCAAAATCTGTTATCTCCATGTTCAATGCTTCAACCTGATTCCTGTACGGAGCAATAATCCCCGTTTCTTCCAGGTTGAAGTTATATTTAGGCATAATTTCATTTTTTATAACATCTATCTGACGCTGACTGTAATGATTTCGTTCATGATTTCCGGCAACTGTTTTCACAACTGACAAAACATCATCTTCACCATTATCCTTTGTCATAATAATCAGTTCACCACGATAAAATTTCTGATTACAGAAATTAATTATTTTAGGATGGCACCTATAATGCTCACGCAATAATGTCTGTGTTACATCAGGCATAATATCCAGAATTGACTGCAAAAAGCTCTTTGTAAACTGATATCCTTCTTTCAGATTATATGTATCAAATATGGCTTTTGCTCTGGCCTTCATATCTTCTGTAACAACATTTGGAAGTTGCTTAGTATCTCCCACAATAACCACATTTCTCGCACAAGAAAGTGCTAAAGCCCCTGTTGCAATATCTACCTGTGATGCCTCGTCCATAATAAGATAATCATATACCACATCTGAATTCAGACTATTTCTTGATGAAAATGTGGTACTTAATATAACCGGATACTCCTTCAATACATCATTGGATTCCTTCCACAGATTATCCTCACTAAATACTCTCCGGCTGTCGTTCCCTTCATATCTTCTTGCCAGCTTGTCTTTTAGTAAAATCATTGAATTGTCACATAAATCGTTAAGCAAATGCTTATCAACACCGTTTAAATATCCCTCAATATCTGAAATCTGCTTAGATAATTCTTTTTCTTTTGCCTTATAATACATAGCCTGAAATGTTGTAATTATCTTTGAAAATTCCTGCTTATAAAAACTCCAGTGTGTTATGCCATACTTGAAAAATGTCTTTATTTTAAACCAGAATCCTATTGTCTTTTTCTCCTCTGATATTGCCTGACACTCCTGCCATAACATCATCCATTGTTTTGATGATAACATTTTCTTGCACTTTATATTATCTGTATTAACATCGGATTCTTCAACATACTGGTTAAAATATTGCTGTTCTGTAACTAATTGAGATAATTCCTGCCTTAAATAAGCAAGTTTTTCCTGTTTATCAAAAAATTCTTTTAACCTAGCGGATTGCTCTGATATTTTCTTACGCATTTCACCAAATTCTTCAGACATTTTCCAAGTTAAAAAATCAGGATAAGATGAATCCTGATGCTCAACAAATGTTTTCTTATTTTTAGAACTTCCCAATGTTGCAGCAACAAATCCCAGATTATACTGTGGCGAAGACAGTTTGTCATATACATTTTCAGTTGCAGAATTATTATTAGATACAATCTGTACCGTTTTGTCCTGCATCAATATATTAGCGATAATATTTAATATCGTCTGTGTTTTACCTGTTCCCGGCGGTCCTTGTATTACACTTATCTGATTCTCCATCGCATTTTTTACAGCATTATACTGACTGTTATTACAGCCAAATGGAAATATCGGAACATATTCTCCCCCTCTTTTACCAGTATTCAATAAAGAAGGATTCAAATATTTCGCTAATGCAACCTCATTACCAACATAAGTAATTTTATCAAATCTTTTAGATAATAATTTTTCACCCGTCTCTTCATTTCTAATATTACTCAATTCAGCAATCTGCTTTATATATTGGAATACATCGGCAGACCTTTTATCATTCAGGCATGACTCTGCAATATGCAAATCGCTCTCATGGTAATCCCGTTCACTGCCGTCTTTAAAACAAATATGCCAATAAGACTCCTGTCTGCCTCTGAACACAGATATTGCATCTATATCAAAAAACTCCCGTCCCTCTCTGCTAATACGATACAACTTAGGATTTAAAACATCCGGCTTAGTTAATTTCTCAACATTCATATATGCATAGAGATAGCTTTTCCCATTATTAAATTTCACGTTCCATTTATGTGTCTCCGTGCCGTACACACATGACATTACTTCGGTTGTCTTTATCTCACCCTTGATAATAATCATATAATATCTTGTATCCATTTAGGCCTCACTGTTTCTTCCCACTTACATTTTCTGTAACATCTTAACAACTGTATTTTTCTTATTTCAAAGTTGTCATTTGAATAATTATTTCTTCTTGTACATATGTTTTATGCGTAATCGGCATCTTCAATATACTCTCTTAATTCAACTTCCTCCTTATATTTTTCATATTTCATACATAGTTCCTCAAGATATTTTCTATGTTCTATGTAATCAATGCCTTTTAGGCTATCTTTCAACAATTTTAGGAATTCAATTTTCTTAAGAATAAGAGGTACTTCACTTCCAGACCATGAACAAGACATAGGAAATAAATAAATTTTCTTAAAATCCTCAATATTTTTATTATCTTTTAGGAATTCTATAATAAATTCTAGTTTACATTCTGGCAAAACGGTTACTACTACCAAAATAAGTTTTCTACATTTATCAAAATTCAAACTATATTTATGAAGCTTATCAATTAACCAGTCTTTCTTTCGTTTAAATACATTACAATCTTGTGTTTTTCTAAACAGTAATCTTGCTGGCCTATCTACCGTATCGTCATCAATTAATACCATATATGCATAATCAATGCATTCTCGCCATTTATCAACATTCCATATCAAGTCAAACATTTTATTCTCATAACCATCCAAATAGATATTGTCTTTAACAAAATCAACATACTCATTCCATATTGCAGGTTGTTGTTCAAATATTTTTATAAATAACTTTCCATTATAATCCATATCAATATTATTCCTAATAGCATTCATGTATATTGTTGCTAATGTCTCAATATTGTCTCTGAAAAAATAGAAAATTAATTTGATATCTTCTTCTTTATATGCACTTCCCAAAAATGCATTTGAAAATTCAGGATGATTAACAACCTTCTCAATTACCTTTGCTTTAAGTTCATTATCTTTCTCCCCATACCGATTTATTATTTGAATCTCCGGAATGATATGCCTATCTTCGTTAAGATTATTTAGTACAAATTCTTTATAATCATTAACAGCCTTTTCGCTGATACTCTCCTCCGGAAGGCACTCCCAAATAAGTGATAACCACTCATCTTTTTTATCAAACATTTTATTGATAACCAAATCATAAGTTGCTTGATATCCAAGATTATCAATCAAATATTTTATCTGACGATATCCATTAATTCTTAAAGGTGCATTTTCATTAAAATATTCTTTGATTACATCTATGTATAAGATACTATCCTCTTCCAAATTTTCAAAAATGTAATCCAAGCCTGTATTTAATGTCCATTTTTCTCGCTCACTCAATTTCCTTTCTAAAGAATTACATATAGCAAATAATTTTCGATAATTGCATAATTTATACGATTTTACTTCCTTTAAGATACGCTCTCTATGTATTTTTTCAGCATCATCTATAGTTTGTCCTAACTTGTGGTTACAATTCAGTATATCATAAATTCTATATTCTATATTCTTCTCAAATATCTGAAAATGTTCATCAGTCGTTATTCCAATTTGCTCAGCTATTTTCTTATATCTAGCGACTATCTTTGCGTCATAAAAATCTGGCTTATCCTTATCTATAAGATTTGTATAAATAATATCAAAGTCTGCTTTTAAGTATTTGCTAGATTCTTCATCACTTAATCCATTAATATTATTATTCAATAGAATTTCATTAACAAGATCTTTATATTGAGCATATTTTCGTAAACAACCTAAATTTTTCAATATATTCGCACGAATAACAGCAATTTCCTCTGTGAATTCAATGGGCATTCTTACAAAATTTACTGAATGACTATTTCTAATTGATTCAGTAAATGATATTTCTGTTTTCAATGCATATTCTGAAATATGTAAATACAAAATACTATTATTATAATTTTCCCCTTTCTCTGTTACAGCCCACAACTTATCCAACATACACAATTCATGATTATATTTAGTTGCGTTAGAATATCGGTCATATAAGAAATTTTCGGTTAAAACAAAATAAAAATCCATTATTAAATCAGGTCTTTTAGTATAATAAAATATAAGTAAATCTAATGCATCTTCAAAATTATCTGTATATTTATAGCCACCCAAAATTTCTATTTCTTTTGATGATATTTTATGATATTTTTTCTTATCATTAATATCAAACCCATCCAAATCAAAAATCACAATATTTTCTTGATCTATATGTTTCTTTATAATATATAAAGCCTTATCTGGTTCAATCTGATAAAAAGATTCTAAATATTGCATGTTCTGATCAATTGGAGCATTATTCCATGCTGAAATTATAGATTCTTTCAGATATTTTTGTAGTTCCTTTGAACCAAATATTTCCATCAAAGTATTAAGAACATAAATAACTTTATTTCTGTAATTAGGAAATCCAATATTAATTAAACTCTCCACACTTACCCATTTTTTCTTAAATAAAACATAATATAATATGTAATTTCCAAAACTCTGATCCGATATCTTTGTTATCTCATTTTTAAACCAATCTATTAATTCCAAATAATACAAATTTTCTATTATATTCTTTTCATCAATTTCATTACCATAAGTATTTTTCAAATCATTATACAATTGATTACCATTACTTTTTACTGGTCCTGCCACTGCAATAAAAAAAAGCATAATAACATCATTTTTGGTCAATTTTACATCATCAATAATATATCCATAATAGTTTTCGAAAATATCTTCTGCATTATGTATCGCTTTATATCCATCATTGATTGATCTTATTCCCGCAAGAAATGCTAGTCTTATATTACCATTAGCTATGGATGTTATCTTTTTAAGATAATTCGTATTTATAATTCCCAGATTATTTTTTAAAATATCAGTTATTTCATCATCTTTAAAGCTCCTAATTTTAATAATACTAGGTTTTGAATATCTTGACACTTTTTTAATTACTCTTTCTCGAGCATAATCTCTTACCGTAATAAGGATATTAATCTTATAATCATTTGGTAAAGTCAAAATTGTATTAAGCACATTATCAAAACTTGTAACCATATTAGCATCATCAAAAAAAAGCAGATAATTCCCTGGTTCATCAATATAGTACTTAATATCTTCATACAATAAATTCCCATTGCTTTTAATGCAGTATATCTTTATATCTTTTTTATCTTGCCTTCTGCAAACTTCCAAAGCCAATCTCGTTTTTCCAATTCCTGATGGTCCAATTAATATGGTAACTATATTTTCATTAATACTTTTAAATATTTCGTTAATTTCAGAATCCCGATGAAGAATTTTACAATCTATAGGTGCATTAATACCATTCGCATCATATGCCTTTACAAAATCCTCAATATCAAAAAATTGATTTGTATCTATTGCAATACCAAGCATATCCTTTGCAATGTGTGGGTATATTAATGCCAAATCATGTGAAAGTGTATCAATTCCAATAAGCTCTATATTCACTCCTTGAATAATTTCCTTATTAAGAGATAACTGCTCAATATGAATATTTGTGGAACTATGTCCACAGATAATTTTTTTTATTTTATCTTTAGGCAATGAAAGTTTTGCCTTATCAAAGCATGCTATAATATCTTCTTTTATTTTCTCTTTAGGGCGTGAATTTACACTTCCATAGTTAATTAGGATATATTTTCCATCATCAGTCATAACATATGAGTCTGGTATACCTTTTGTTGGTTTATTTGTACCTGCTTGAACTCCTAATGTTTGAATATTAGTAAATTTATATTTTTTATAAAGATATTGATCAAATAATTTTTGAAATGCTCCTCCCTCTAATTGCATAATCGCACTTTGAATATAATTTATATTACTCAATATTCCATCCCCTTTTATTAACAAAGTAATTTATAATAATTCATTCTCTAATTTATAATATCATTTATAGTTAAGATTAACTTATCTGTATACATTTTTAAAAAATTAATCAACCTATTACTAATATATTATATAATAACATATTAGTAAAAATATTTCCTCTTCAATATATATCAACATATATTATTTCAAAGACTTATTATAAATTTAAATAAAGCATAATAATTCTAATTATGATATTAGTTTCCTCTTATTATCAATAATACATGTATTATATAGGTATCACGATAAAAGAAAAAGCTCCATAAATGGCTTGTTTACGCCATTTATGAAGCTCTGTTTGTCCAAGGGCACTCCCTTTATTTCATCAGGAGCAAACACTCTTCTATCCTCTTAAAGATGAATGTTATTGCCCTTTAACAATCAATAGCAATATATGCTACTCTTGCTTAAATATTTCTCATAATTCATAAAACATTGATTCTACAAGGCTTCTTTCGGCTACTATGAAATAAAAGAGACCGTAAGATGAGGAAAACTTGGTCTCATCTTATGGTCTCTGATACTTTTTATTTTATTGTTGACGATACAGTCTTTTGCCCTAATGATGATAACCCTTATTGCCCTTTAACACCGTTTACTACTCAAACTCGCAGAGTCTGGTTTGATTCTGGTTATTATAATATGATTATCTATACCATTTTGTATTGATAACTCATACCTTTTCCACACATTATTTTTCGTTTCACATATTTTTAGTACCAATCCAGTACCATTGCATTTTTTCATTATTGTGTGTAGTTCAGGTGGCTTGCAGGTTTCTTTTACTACTCACAGAATAATTTTCTGTCGGTTTGCTTGTCCACCTATGGAAATTATAATCTACATCCAATATTTCTGCAAGAAAAAGTTTTGTGGTACTAATCGTTAGTACCACGATTGTTTTCTATGTACTGAGCAATATCAATTACCTTTGCAGGCTTTCTCTTAGCAGCAATCCCTAGTCGTTCCATGTCTAATTTAAAAAGTTCACTCGGATATCCATACGCATCAAATCCCTCTGGCTGGCAGATATCTCTGTTCAGATACTCACTAAGTTCCCATTGATACTTTGCTTCTTTCTCCAGCTTCTTACCAAAATACTGTGCATCCATTACCATTCTGTTAATGCCACCAACCGATTTCCTACCATGAGTTTTTGTTACAGTTGTATCGCCTGACATTTTAAAATACTGCCCTATCTGTTCCTCGGAATATCCCATTTCCTGCATCACGCCATGAATCACACTGCGGATATACATTGTATAGTAATTCCAGTTTCTTGGTTCAATATCTGTCATTGCTATTGTATAACGATTACTGGCATTCACAATAAACAAGACATTTCTTCCTTTTATTTTCGTCAAATGTGTGTCCCAGCAGAACACAAGTGAAGCACCTTTGCTTTCTTCAATCTTT
>OGNI01001068.1_pt1 | contig 16349 bp, 12 predicted proteins | sample 1573421 | NCBI WGS metagenome assembly OGNI01 (sample SAMEA2581928, study PRJEB24529) | metagenome | biome: Human gut stool | place: China | collected 2011
GAGGAAAGACTTCCCCCGCTCCGGGGGAAGATGTCACCGCAGGTGACAAAAGGGGAAATCTGGCGCGGGAGCGCCTGAGAGGGCGCGTTTACCCGTTATACTTGCTCTGTGCCAGACTGAGCTTACCGTCCATGATAAGCTTTGCGGCGGCTTCAAGGTCAGAGTAGCGGTCGGCGATGGCCTTGGCGTCCTCCGGCGGGAACTTGCCCAGGACCCATGCGGCAAGGTCGTAGTCCGGGTGGGGCTTTGCGCCGATGCCGATGCGGATGCGGGGGAAATTTTCCCCGCCCAGCCGGGCAATGATGCTCTTCAGGCCGTTGTGCCCGCCCGCAGAGCCGGAGGGACGGATGCGCAGCTTGCCGGGGGCTTGGGTGATGTCATCGCACAGCACCAGCACATGGCCGGCAGGGATCTTGAAAAAGCCCGCCATAGGGGCGATGGAATCGCCGGAAAGGTTCATGTAGGTCAGGGGCTTCAGCAGCACCACCTTGTGGCCGTCCACCTCGCCCTGTCCCCACAGGCCTTGGAACTTGGTTTTACCCACAGAGATGTTCCACTTGTCGGCCAGCGCGTCCAGCGCGGCAAAACCGGCGTTGTGGCGAGTGCCATCGTACTTTGCCTCGGGGTTGCCCAGCCCTGCAATGAGCCAGATATCGTTTTCATTCATGATATGATAATACCTTTTCCTGATAATAGTGTGATACAACATCTAAGTATAACATACGCGCGCACAAAAAGATATACATTATAAGCAAAAAATGCCCCCATGCCGCAGGGCACAGGGGCAGAGAAGCATTATATTACAGGTTCAGCGTGATGGCAGAGGCCTTCCAGCGGCCGTCCTCCTTCACCATGGTGATGGTGCCGGACACCTGCGCGGCGGCGGTGCTGTCCGTGACGGTCAGCAGGGCGGCGGAAAAGTCGTAGCAGTTTTCTGCCCCGGCGCGCTTTTTCAGGGTAAGGTCAGCGGGAGCCAGCTTGCCGCCGGACTGCCCTGCCAGCGCGGTGATGCGGGTGGGCAGGCGGTTTGCCATGACCTTGTTCAGGCAGTCGGCGGTCATGGCATCGCCCAGCTGCGCCTGAAGAAAGGCGTACAGCCCATCGGTATCCACTGCGGCAAGCCCCGGTTCGCTGCCGGAGGGTGCGGCGGCGTCCACAGCCTGCTCCACGGCCTGCTCCACGGCAGAAGAGCAGGAGAGCAGCTGCTGCACCACGAACTCCGCCTGTTTTTTGGCCGGGTCGCTGCGCAGACGGGTCAGGGCGAACACGGCGGCAACAGCCGCGAAGAAAAGGACAAGGCTCAGCGCCTGCTTGCGAAAGCTTTCAGATCTCATACGTAGCTCCCTTCCGGCAGAGGTTTACTTGCTCTGCTCGTTCTCCAGCTTCTGCTTTTTGGCGATGTAGGCTTCCATCTTGGGCTCTGCCCAGCCGTCCAGATTGGTCTGGCGCTCCCGGGCGATGCCCAGTGCCTGTGCGGGCACATCCTTGGTGATGGTGCTGCCGGCGGCGGTGTAGGCACCGTCGCCAACCTTGACCGGGGCCACAAGGTTGGTGTTGCAGCCGATAAAGCAGTAATCGCCGATCTGGGTGCGGAACTTATCCTTGCCGTCGTAGTTGCAGGTGACGGTGCCGCAGCCGAAGTTGCAGTACTTGCCCACATCGCTGTCGCCGATGTAGGTCAGGTGGCTCACGGTGTTGCCGCGGGCAAAGTTGGAGTTCTTGGTCTCCACATAGGCACCCAGATGCACGCCGTAGTCGGTAACGGTGTTCACCCGCACATGGGTGAAGGGGCCGATGTTGTTGTGCGGGCCGATGTGGCTGCCGTAGATCTGGCTGGCGTTTACGGTGGTGCCTTCATCCACGGTGCTGTCCTCGATCAGGGTGTTGGGGCCGATGACGCAGCCCGCGCCGATGACCGTCTTGCCCCGCAGGATGGTGCCCGCAAGGATCACAGCGCCCGGGGCAATGACCACCTCCGGGTCGATCTGCACGGTGCGGCTGTTGATGGCCACGCCGTTTGCAATGTGCTGTACAAGGATGTCCTCGCGGGCAGCCTCGGCGGCGTCCAGCTGTGCCAGAGCTGCGGCGCGGGCCTGTTCAGAAATGGAATTCTGCATGAAAAAAATCTCCCTTCCCACCAAAGCGCGCGGCGGAAGAGAGACAGGAAAGGCGACCGGAAAATTGTTGCCTGTCCGCCCCAGCACCCCGCTGCGGAAAGCTTTGTTCCGACAAAATAGAATTTGAAAAGTTACAGGGATAGAAAGTTGTATCCAACAGGACGAGAAATCGCGTGTACAAACAAAAAACCTCTCGAACTTTCTCCCATTTTATACTACCTTAAAACTTAGCAAATTTCAAGGGATTTGCATAAAAAATAACAGACAAATTCGGGATTTTGCATGGTGGAAAGGAATGGATTTTCTGGTATAATAGTTTAGCATTCACAAAACAATGTTCATCGTACGTTCAAGACAAGGCAAACGATGAGACCGCGGCTGCCATGCCGCCGGTCACGAATGGGAGGTAAACAACGCATGAGCAAAAAGTATCTGTACTACTTCAGCGAAGGCAATGACGCTTTCGGCGGTGACAAGGTCACCATGAAGAACACGCTGGGCGGCAAGGGTGCCGGTCTGGCCGAGATGACCGCAGCCGGTATGCCGGTGCCGCAGGGCTTCACCATCACCACCGACGCCTGCACCCAGTACTACGCAGACGGCCGTCAGATCAATGACGAAATCACTGCTGACATCTTTGAGCACCTCAAGGGTCTGGAAGAGATCACCGGCAAGAAGTTCGGTGACAACACCAACCCCCTGCTGGTCTCCGTCCGTTCCGGCGCACGTCAGTCCATGCCCGGCATGATGGACACCATCCTGAACCTGGGCCTGAACGATGAGGCTGTTGAGGGTCTGGCAAAGAAGACCGGCAACGCCCGTTTTGCATACGACTGCTACCGCCGCTTCGTGCAGATGTTCGCCGACGTCGTTATGATGGTCCCGAAGAGCCTGTTCGAGGTCGAGATCGACAAGATGAAGGAAGCCAAGGGCGTCAAGAACGACGTGGACCTGACTGCTGACGACCTGAAGGAACTGGTCGGCACCTTCAAGAAGATCTACGAGGAGAACGAAGGCCGTCCCTTCCCGCAGGATCCCCGCGATCAGCTGATCGAGGCTGTCAAGGCCGTGTTCCGCAGCTGGGATAACCCCCGTGCAAATGTCTACCGTAAGATGAACGAGATCCCCTACGAGTGGGGCACCGCTGTCAACGTGCAGCAGATGGCCTTTGGTAACTCCGGCGACCGTTCCGGCACCGGCGTTGCATTCACCCGTGACCCCGCCACCGGCGCTAAGAAGCTGATGGGCGAGTACCTGATCAATGCACAGGGCGAGGATGTTGTTGCCGGCGTGCGCACTCCTTCTCCCATCAGCCACCTGAAGGATCAGATGCCTGAGGTGTACGATCAGTTTGTCGAGATCGCTACCCGTCTGGAGAACTACTTCCGCGATATGCAGGATATGGAGTTCACCATTGAGGACGGCCACCTGTACATGCTGCAGACCCGTAACGGCAAGCGTACCGCTCAGGCTGCTCTGCAGATCGCATGTGACCTGGTGGACGAGGGCATGATCACCGAGCAGGAGGCTGTCCTGCGCGTGGAGCCCAAGCAGCTGGATACCCTGCTGCATCCCCAGTTCGACGCTGCTGCCCTGAAGGCTGCAGAGGTCGTCGGCAAGGGTCTGGCAGCTTCTCCCGGTTCTGCCTGCGGCCAGATCGTCTTTACTGCTGAAGAGGCAGAGGAGATGGTCAAGTCCGGCAAGATGAAGAAGGTCGTTCTGGTGCGTCTGGAGACCAGCCCCGAGGATATCGTGGGCATGCAGGTCTCTCAGGGCATCCTGACCGTCCGCGGCGGCATGACCAGCCACGCAGCCGTTGTTGCCCGTGGTATGGGTACCTGCTGTGTCTCCGGCTGCGGCAACGACAACGAGGTCAAGATCGATGAGGAGGCAAAGACCTTCGAGATCAACGGCCACAAGTTCGTCGAGGGCGACTGGATCTCCATCGACGGCTCCACCGGCAACATCTACGGCGAGCAGGTCGCTACCGTGGCCGCTACCGGCAACAAGAACTTCAACCGCTTCATGGGCTGGGCAGACGCAGCTCGTCAGCTGCTGGTCATGACCAACGCCGACAACCCGCGTGACGCACAGCAGGCAGTGGATCTGGGTGCTGAGGGCATCGGCCTGTGCCGTACCGAGCACATGTTCTTCGCTGAGGACCGCATCAAGGCTGTCCGCGAGATGATCTGCGCACGCACCGTGGAAGAGCGCGAGGCTGCTCTGGCCAAGGTCGAGCCGTTCCAGCAGGGTGACTTCGAGGCCATGTACCGCATCATGGGTGAGCGCCCGATGACCATTCGTTATCTGGATCCGCCTCTGCACGAGTTCCTGCCCACCAAGGACGAGGACATCAAGGAGCTGGCTGCCGATATGGGCATGACCTTCGATGACCTGAAGAACGTGGTTGCTTCTCTGCACGAGTTCAACCCCATGATGGGTCACCGTGGCTGCCGTCTGGCTGTTACCTACCCCGAGATCGCTGCTATGCAGACCCGTGCTGTGATCAAGGCTGCTCTGAACGTCTCTGCTGAGACCGGTCATGTGATCACCCCGCACATCATGATCCCGCTGGTCGGCGAGGTCAAGGAGCTGAAGTTCGTCAAGGACGTTGTCGTCAAGGTTGCTGACGAGCTGATCGCTGCTGCCGGTGTCGACATGAAGTATCAGGTCGGTACCATGATCGAGATCCCCCGCGCAGCCCTGACTGCCGGCGAGATTGCCAAGGAGGCTGAGTTCTTCAGCTTCGGCACCAACGACCTGACCCAGATGACCTTCGGCTTCAGCCGTGATGACGCTGCCAAGTTCCTGGGCGCATACTACGAGAACAAGATCTACGAGAGCGATCCGTTCCAGCATTTGGATCAGGTCGGCGTCGGCAAGCTGGTCAAGATGGCTGCCCATGATGGCCGCGAGACCCGCCCCGATCTGGGTCTGGGCATCTGCGGCGAGCACGGCGGCGATCCCACGAGCGTGGAGTTCTGCCACAACGTCGGTCTGGACTACGTCAGCTGCTCTCCCTTCCGTGTGCCTATCGCCCGTCTGGCTGCTGCTCAGGCTGCTATCAAGAACCCCCGCAAGTAATTGCGTGAGCGCTTGAAAAAGCACAAATAAAACAAACGAACCGCCCCGGTTTCCGTAACAGGAAGCCGGGGCGGTTTTTGTGTTGCAACGTACAGGAAAAGCAGAAAATATCTTTTACAGAAAGGACAAGCAAACTGTCCAACAGGATCGTTATAATAGACAGACAAAAGGGCATAAACGCCATCAAAGGAGAGTGCACAATGAAAAAAATATGGATGTTTTTGCTGGGCGCGGCATTTGCCGCCGAACTGTTTCTGCTTGTCTGCATGGCAAGCAGAAGTGCATCACCGCGTCAGGTAATGTACACTTTTAAGGATGATGTATGGGATGTGATCTACCGGCTGAACCGCAGATGGAATTTGTGAGAAAAGCACTTGGCTTTTTGGAGGATGGACAGACAAGCTGTCCATCTTTTTTTGTATACTGGGGTTGTGCAAAAGAGACAAAAATTTTGCAGCTGTTTCACAAAACAACAAAATTTCACACAAAGAATTGCGACTGTTGTTGCACTGTGTTACAATGAGCAGAGAAGGAGAATGAACCGTGCGTAATAGTAGATTAGACCGTATACTCTATATCCAGCAGGTGCTGGTACAGGGCGGGGTGCTGAATAAACAGCAGACGGCTGACCGCTTCGGTGTCAGCGAGAAAACCATCCAGCGCGATCTTGATACCCTGCGCAGCTATTTTGCAGACAGCGAGCCGCGCCGGGAGATCTTATACAACTCCGCAAAGGGCGGCTATCTGCTGGATGACACGCTTTCCCGCTTCCTCACCAGCAGCGAGATTCTGGCGGTATGCAAGATTTTGCTGGAAAGCCGTTCCATGGTCAAGGAGGAAATGTTCCCCATTCTGGACAAGCTGGTGCAGGTGTGCACCCCGCTGGACCGGTTGAATCAGGTGAAAGACCTCATCAGCAACGAACGCTTCCATTACGTTGAGCCGCAGCACGGCCGGAAGTTCATTGAGAGCCTGTGGGAGATCGGCACGGCAGTAGAAAATCACAATGTTATGGAAATTACCTACTGCCGCACCCATGACGGCGAGAGCCGTGTGCGCACCATTGAGCCGGTGGGCATCCTGTTCAGTGAGTATTATTTCTATCTGGCAGCGTTCATCGAGGGCATCGACAAGGATAAGCATTTCCAGAACCCGCAGGATAACTCCCCGACGATTTACCGCATCGACCGTATCCAGAACTATAAGACCCTCGATCGGCACTTTGCCCAGCGCTATACCGATCGTTTTCAGGAGGGCGAGATGCGCAAGCGCATCCAGTTTATGTACGGCGGCGAGTTGCAGACCATCCGGTTCGAGTATACCGGGCCAAGTCTGGAATCCGTTCTCGACCGACTGCCCACTGCAAAGGTTTTGCAGGTGACGGAAAAGGGCTGGATCGTGGAAGCGGAGGTGTTTGGTACGGGCATTGAGATGTGGGTGAGAAGTCAAGGAGATTACATCAAAATTATATCGGAAATGAAAAAATAAAAGGAGTTCTGCTGTATGAACAAGGTTCGGGTCGAAGTTTTCTATCAGGATAATGCTTTGCAATCTATCCGTATCGACCACTACGAGATGGAAGGCCTTGTAGCAATAGAAAATAAAACTATCCCAGAGTGGTTTATGCCCGCTTCAGGTCGTGCCAGCTGGAAAGGCCTGAAAGAGGAACTTGAAAGCCAAAGCAGGAAAGAGGGGGAGCTCTGCTTTATTTTCAATGGCCCGGAAGAGGAAAAAGCAATTTTTCAGAAGTGCATTCAAGAAAACAAACTGGGCAGAATGGCTGACGAGTTGGAGATAGAGGAAGCTGCATTGGAGTATCTTGAAATTGCACAACACTGCTGGCAGCATGGCGATGATGAGGGCACATTGCGGGCATACGAAATCGCGGCGAAATGGTATCACATGGCTGAGGCGGAATTTGTGCTGGGAGATTACTGCGAGAGAGTTTTGGGTGATAACGAAAATGCTGTGCAGTGGTTCCGAAAAGCGGCAAAGCAAGGCTATACAGATGCAGAGTATCGCTATGGAAAATGTCTGGAAAATGGAACGGCTGTCCCAGAAAGCAAAACGGATACAGCAGTGAGCTGGTATCAGAAAGCCGCCGCACAGGGCCAGAAAGATGCGGCTCAGGAACTAGAGCTACGCAGGCAGGCACAGATAGAAGCCGAACGCCGGAAGCAGGCAGAAGAGGCGGAACGTCAGAGAATAGCAAAAGAGGAGGCGGAACGCCGGAGACGAGCAGAGGAGGAAGCAAGGGCAAAGAAAAAGGAATTGATAATACCGGTGAATGTTCCGAGTTCAGAAACAGTAGAGACGCCGTTTAAGCCAGATTATATTTCCTTACAGAAAGCAGCTGAAACAGGCAGGGATAAAAAGTATAAGAATAAAACTTCACTGGAAAAAGCTGCATTCTGGAATGAAGTTGCTCAAAATGCAAAAGAATCTAGGCAAGCAGTAGATAAAAAGGCAGAAGAAGCATGTGCCAATATCTGGTGCAGCCGAAAAGCGCAGCGGGAAATTCGAAAATCTGCGGCAAACACGAAAATGATGACAGGCACCGTACAACTTGTAGCAGAGCTTGTTTCTTCGGTATATGAAAGTATAGGTTGTGAGGAGGAGAAGATGCTTGAGAATATGGAAATTATTGAATAAAGTTTTCTTTTTAGTATAAGAGGAAATCAACATGAGCGATTTACAAATGACGAATCAGGACCTCTCCCAGAGACAGTCGATGGAAGAACTTGCAAATCAGCTGACGTTGGCAGACCATCTGGTGTACAAAAAATATCTGCCGGAATTGCAAAATTATCCGCTGGTGGAACCATCGGAAGAAATGAAGAGAACGCTGGATGTCAAGACCTGCATCAAGCTGTTCCAGATGAAGAAGCTGACTCTAAAAAAAGGCGAGGATATGCTTCAAAAACTCTCCACCGTTTATCATTCCAGCATGGCCCTTGGGTGCAGTTTGGCTGTGATGGTCGATGTTCCGGCAGATGGTGCTCCGGCAGATATTTATTTGGGTGTGCGGCAGAATCCGGGCAGGCAGAGCATCGATAACCGCGACCTTGCAATTTCCGGTGATGCGATTGAAAAAGGGATGAAGAGTAACTTTCCCGGCTCTGAAGTGCAGGAACTCCATCAGGAAGAAATTGACGCGCTGCTGGAAGACGATAACGGGTCTTTCGGTTCGGCACAATCGGCAATCGCTTCTGTCTCCTGCGTTGCGGCATTGCGAGATAAATCCAAGACGGAGGACAAAGCATTTATTCAGGGCATTGAGCGTTTTATCGATGCAATGGATGGCGATGCTTATACAGCGTTATTTCTGGCAGAGCCAGTTACAGAAGAAACACAGGCTGGCATCCGAAATGGATATGAGGAACTGTATAGCGCGTTGTCTCCGTTCCGCAAAACAACGTGGTCTTATACAGAAAACGAAAGCCATGCGGTCATGGAGACGTTCTGCTCTGGCACATCGGATACGGTAACGGACGGAACGAGCAGTGGTTTCAGCGATGAACAAGGCCGAAACACGGGATTTAACTTTAACGCTGGAATGAACCAAGGAACGACGAATACGATAGGACAGTCGCACGCGGTCACACGGCTTCGGTTGCCGAGCAAAAGAACGATGGTCGGCGTTGCGGCTGGTGCGAGTATCCTTGCGCTTGGAGCAGTGGCGGCATCGGCAGTCTTCCCGCCTGCCGGAGCAGCCATCGTGTCGGCGGCGAGTACAGTTGGTGCGGCGGTAAAGGCTGGACCGCTGTTTGGCGCTGTGGTGCCTATGGTGGCTGGACATGAAACAAATGGGACTGCATGGAGTACGGCACGGAGCATCGGAAAGTCGCTGGGCTTTGGGATGAGCCGGGGATACAACACGGCGCACACAGACAGCTCTACGGTGGAACGCAGCAATGCGCACAGCACCAATGAACAGCATTCCAACGGGACGACGGATACGCACGGCACTGTGCGGACGCAGCAGATAGAAGTCTGCAACAAGGCGGTGGAAGAACTGCTGACACGAATTGACGAGCAAATCAAGCGTACCAAAGAAAGTGAAGATTACGGCTGTTACAGTTGTGCGGCTTATTTTTTGTCCTCTCGCCCCAGCAAGGCTCTTCTTGCAGCTAATACATATCGTTCGCTGATGATTGGAGAAGGCTCTTCTGTGGAAAGCGGTGCGGTCAATCTTTGGCAGGACCGTGCAAGTGTAACTGCTATGCGAGAATATCTCAAACGGTTTACACACCCTGTCTTTGCACGCCAGCTCTGGGAGAATGAAGCTGACAGTCTGTTTTACACAGCAGGTACGCTGGTCAGCGGGCGGGAACTGCCGATGCACCTTGGCTTGCCCACCCGCTCAGTGCATGGTTTGCCGATTATTGAGCACGCGGAGTTTGGCCGCAATGTGCCGGATGAGGCGATGCCGGATGAGGACAAGATGAATCTGGGCAAGATTTACCACATGGGTAAAGAGGAAGCGGCAGGACTGCTCTTGAACCGGCAGGCGATGGCTTCCCATACGTTCATCACTGGCTCGACCGGCACAGGCAAATCCAATGCGGTCTACCATCTGCTGGATGAGATCACAAAGAACGGACAAACGACGTTTCTTGTGGTGGAACCGGCCAAGGGCGAATACAAGAACGTGTTCGGCAATTGTACAGATGTGCAGGTGTTTGGTACAAACCCCAGAGAAACGCCGCTGCTGCGCATGAACCCCTTTGCATTCCCTGAGAATATCCATATTCTGGAACATATTGACCGTCTGGTGGAGATATTCAACGCCTGCTGGCCGATGTATGCAGCCATGCCAGCGGTGCTGAAGGATGCTATTGAGCGCAGCTATCAGAAAGTAGGCTGGGATCTGCGCAATTCGGAGAGCGAGAAGGGAATTTTCCCAACCTTCTTTGACCTGCTGGATATTCTGCCGGGCGTCATTGAAGAGTCGCATTATTCCAAGGATACCCAAAGCGATTATGTGGGCGCATTGTGCACCCGCGTAAAGTCTCTGACAAACGGTATTTATGGAAGTGTGCTTTGCGCAGAAGATGCGCTGAGCGATGCTGAAATGTTCGATCAGAATGTGATCGTAGATTTGAGCCGAGTGGGCTCTATGGAAACGAAATCGCTGCTGATGGGCATCTTGGTGATGAAGTTACAGGAATACCGGATGTGCAGCAGCGGGATGAACAGTAGGCTGCGCCATGTTACCGTGCTGGAAGAGGCGCACAATCTGCTGCGCAAGACGTCGGCGGAACAGTCGCAGGAAGGGGCAAACCTGCAGGGCAAGTCGGTGGAAATGCTGGCAAATGCTATTGCGGAAATGCGTACTTATGGTGAGGGGTTTATCATTGCAGACCAGGCACCCGGACTGCTGGATATGTCGGTCATCCGCAACACGAACACCAAAATTATTATGCGCCTGCCGGACGAAGAAGATCGCAAGCTGGTGGGCAAGTCTGCCGCCCTGAAGGAGGCACAGATCGACGAATTGTCCAAGCTGCCGCTTGGTGTGGCTGCCGTTTACCAGAACGAGTGGCCGGAGGCGGTGCTCTGCAAGATTGAGGCGTATCCCATGCCGGAAAATGCTGTTTACCACAAGCCTTCAAAAATGCCGCATGAAATCAACGCAGAGTTTGTATTCGGACAACTGGCAGTGGGCAAAGAGCTGGAACCGCTGAGCATTTCGGAGATGGAGCAGCTGAAGCTCTGGCTGAAACGCCATGAGACTGTGCTGAAGCCGGAGGACAGCCGCTACCTGGAACGGGTCTTTGCAGGCGGAGAACTGGATGTGGCTAAGACTCGGAAAGCTGTGTTCGATTTCTTTGGTGGGATCGGTACAGTCGTTGATTACTGTGCCGCAGCTAAAAAATCGCTCACACCCCGTAAAGAATTTCTGGAACAGCTGCAGGGACAGTACGGCCTGAAAGCTGCTGCTGCAGACTGGGTGCTAAATAGCGTGATAAGCATGGGCATGAGCCTGAACCCGGATGCAAAGGCTGTAGATAATCTAAGGACGAATTTTGAACAGCAGGGAGGTCGTGTGCTGTGAGGCGAGAAATCTCAGAAGCGAAACCGATGGAAGCAAAAACGCACATTGGGTTGGATGATGTCGTCAAACGGTCATTTGAGCGTCTACAGAAAGGCGTGATAGAAAAGGCAGAAGAAAAACTGGATGCTGCTACGGAAAAGTCATTTGCAGAGCTAGAAAAAGAGCTGGAATACAAAAATAACGATGATGGAATGCCGTACCGTATGGAGCAGGATCTTTTGTCGGATGCAGAGTATAAAAGAAACGGATATGAGTACACTACCGATCACCTTGGAAGGCTGTTTACAGCCGAAGGAGACCTGCATCTGAAAGAGCATGATGGCCGTCTGCAAATTAAAGACAGCATCCATGACATTGGAAAAGGATATGAAAAAAGTACCGATGATCGAGGTCATGCAATTGCAGATCGCTTTGATGGGGCAAACGATTTGGAAAATCTCATTCCGCAGGATTCTGGACTAAATCGGAACGAATTCAAAAATTTTGAGAATAAACTGGCACAGGAAGTGGAAGCTGGGAAAAAAGTCAATCTGAAATTGGAAATGCATTATCCGGGAGACTCCTTCCGCCCGGATGCCATTACTGCTGTGACAACGATTGACGGAAAGCAGGAAGTTAAAGTATTTCTGAACGATTAGTATTTATAAGTCCACTGCACTTTCAGATTATTACAATCCCGGTCGATTGCACATACAATACAAGTATCACTTCACAAAACGGAGGGTACTTGTACTATGGTGGACTACGCCGACATCGGAAAACGTATTCGTGCCTGCCGCCTTGCAAAGGGCATGACGCAGGAGCAGCTGGCCAATGAGGTCGGCGTGGTAGTTACGCACATCAGCCATATCGAGACGGGCAACTCGGTGCCTAGCCTGAAAACGCTGATCGACATCATTAACGCACTGGACTGCTCCGCAGACGAGCTGCTGTGTATCGAGATTAAAAAAGCAAAGCCGGTGTTCGACAGCTGGATGACCGAACAGCTTGCAGATTGCTCTGCCGATGAGGCAAAGATCATCAAAGAAACGGTGGTCAGCCTGAAAAAATCGCTCCGAAAAGTGTACGGAAAGTCCTCTAAATACAGATATGACTAAAATTTCAAAAACTAAATGTCAGTTGATAGGTATTGAGTGTCTGAAAGAACACCAATAAACAGAATGAACCGCCTCGGTTTCCATAGTAGGAAGCCGGGGCGGTTTTTATACAAAAAAGAGATCGTTTTTGTATAGCTTTGATGAATTGGCGCAGAGTCATTGACAGCAGGAAGGGCAGAAGCGTATCTTTGGAACAGAAGGCAGAACAGGGCCATAAATAGCAGTTTTCTTTACCTTGCAAGGACACTTTCGTTTTGATGAGGCACGACCCGGTGTGCCGCTTTTTTCATTTGCGGAGATAAAATGCAAAAAGTACGGATTATAGTACACATTATCTGCTATGCTCGGTACACGGAAAGCACACACCGGAAAAGGAGCAAAAATGCGCTGGACGTTGAATAAAACAAGGCTTTTGGCTGGTAAAACGGACCCGGAGAATACCAGCCTGTGGCTGCCGCTCTGGATGCACCTGTGGGATACGGCGGGCATCATGGAGCGGCTGGTCCGGCAGTGGCTCCCGGAAAGTGCAAAACGGGCCATGGGCTTTGAGCGCGAGGAAGCGTTGCTCGCGCATGCCCGGTTTCTGGGCGGGATCCATGATATAGGCAAGGCTACGGTAGCCTTTCAGGCAAATATCCTGCGCACTCTGCCGGAGGCGCGGCAGCGGCTGGAAATGTTGACGCCGCTGGACTGTCCTGAACAGAACCGCAGAGAGTCGCCGCATGCCCGGGCGGGCGAGGCAATTCTGCTGTGGAATGATTGTCCCGGCGGGCTAGCCTCCATTGTGGGGGCGCATCACGGCAGGCCACAGAGCTGCGCGGCGGTCGATGACCAGTTGGAGTGCTGGGAGAGCAACTACTACCCCAAGGGACAGGAAAAGGTCTGGCAGGGCTTCTGGACAGAACTGCTCATGACTGTTTTGCAGGACTGCGGCTTTGATGATACGGCGGAACTGTACGACCTGGACCCGCAGGAGGAAGTGCTTCTGACCGGACTTCTGATCATGGCAGACTGGATCGCCAGCAATACGGAATACTTCCCCCTGATCCCGGTAGAGGAGCTGGGCAGCATGCAGGATTACCCGGCGCGGGTGGACAGGGCTTGGGAAAAGCTGGCCCTGCCCTTCCCGTGGGAGGCACAGCCGGGCATCGCAGACCCGCAGGAGTTTGCGGTGCGGTTCGGCTTTGCGCCCAATGCGGTGCAGAGGGCTGTTCTGGAGGCTGCAGATACCGCAGCGGAACCGGGTATCCTGATCTTGGAAGCACAGATGGGCGTGGGCAAAACCGAGGCGGCGCTGGCCGCTGCGGAGATCATGGCCAGCCGGTTCGGGCTGGGCGGTGTCTTTTTCGGGCTGCCCACACAGGCCACGGCAAACGGCATCTTTCCCCGGCTGCTTGGCTGGGCAGACACGCAGTCTGAGAAGACGCTGCCGCAGGCTATAAAGCTGGCGCACGGCATGGCAGAACTGAACGAGTGCTATTTGCGGTTACAGGGGCGCGGGGTGCAGCTGGAGGAAGATGCGCAGGAAGAGCATCGGGTACAGGTACACCAGTGGTTTCGAGGAAACAAACAGGTACTGCTGGCAAACTTCGTGATTGGCACAGTGGATCAGCTGCTGCTGGCGGCACTTGCCCAGAAGCACGTTATGCTGCGGCATCTGGGGCTTGCGGGCAAGGTGGTCATTATTGACGAGTGCCACGCCTACGATGCCTATATGAACTGCTATCTTGACCGGGCGCTGACCTGGCTGGGCCGGTACAAAGTACCGGTGATCCTGCTTTCGGCTACCCTGCCCGCCAAGCGCCGGGTCGAGCTGGTCAGGGCCTACCTGAATGGAAGAACCGCCCCGGACGGCTTATGGCAGACCTGCCGGGGCTATCCGCTGCTGACCTGGACGGACGGCAAACAGGTGGAGCAGACGACTATCCCACTGGAAACCGAACCACGCAGAGTGGAGACATTCCCGCTGACCGAGGAACAGCTGACTGACACTCTGCGCAGTGCCTTGCGGGAGGGCGGCTGTGCGGGCGTGATCGTCAATACCGTGAAAAAAGCGCAGGCCATTGCGGCCCGTCTGCGGGCAGAACTGCCGGAGTTTGAGGTGGTGGTATTCCACGCTCAGTTCCTTATGCCCGACCGTGCCGCCAAAGAAGAGGCGCTGATGAAGCGCATCGGCAAGCACTCCACCCCGGAACAGCGGGATAAGCTCATTGTGGTGGGCACGCAGGTGCTCGAGCAATCCCTTGATATCGATCTGGATCTTCTGGTCACAGAGCTCTGCCCTATGGATCTGCTTTTACAGCGCATCGGACGACTGCACCGCCACGAGGGGCGGGCTCGTCCCCGGCCGGTGGCGCAGGCCCGCTGTGCCGTGCTGGACACTGGGACGGAGGAGTTCGACGAGGGCAGCAAGGCGGTTTACGGGGAGTGGCTGCTCTGGCGCACCCGCAAGTTCCTGCCTGCCGCCATCACCCTGCCCGATGACATTGCCCCGCTGGTGCAGGATGTCTATGGCTGGGAGCCCGACCCGCTGCCCGCCAGCCCGCAGAGCTCTGCGGCCCGGGCGGAGTACGAAAAGGCCCAACAAATCAAAATGAGCAAGGCAGAGACCTTTACCATCCTGCCGCCGGAAGAGCACAGAAAGCGCCCTTCCCGGAATACGCTGGATAATTGGATGAATGATGTGGGTGCGGTCAGTGACAACGGTGCCCGCGCGGCGGTGCGTGACGGAGACCCTTCCGTTGACGTGCTGGTTCTGATGCGGGATGCGGCGGGAAATGTCCGCTTCCTACCCGATGAAACGGGGCAGCCCGGGGCCTGCGTGCCCACGGACGAGCCGCCTCAGCCGGAGCTGGCGCTTCAAATTGCACGGCAGAAGCTGCGCCTGCCCGGATATTTCAGCAAACGGTGGTCGGTGGAACAGACCATCGACGCACTGGAAGCCCGGAACCGGGAAGTGTTCGGGTTGTGGCAGCAGTCACCGCTGCTGCGGGGAGAACTGATCTTACTGCTGGATGACCACCTGACCGCACAGCTTGCCGGGCAGGTGCTGCAATACGACCGTGAAAACGGTCTGACCTACCGGAAGGAGGAAGAGAATGAAGCAAATTGAGTATAATTTGCTGGAGGAACGCTGGGTGCGGGTGCGCGGGCAGGATTACACCGTGCAGGAAGTTTCTCTGTCGGATGCCCTGCTGCACGCCCACGAATACCGTGACCTGGCCGGAGAACTGCCCACGCAGGATGCCGCCATGCTGCGGCTGCTGGCGATCGAATACATGCAGAACAACGGCGTGCGCAATACGGCCGAATTGCAGAACATAGCGAATGCCTACATCACCGACCCGCAGATGCTGCGCGAATACAAGGAGGAGTTCGAAAGCCACGACCTGACGGCGCCAGGGCGCCCTTCGCCCGATTTCACGGCGACGGACCTGGCGGGAAAGAGCTATACGCTCGCCGATTTCAGGGGCAAATACCTCTATATCGACATGTGGGCGACATGGTGTGCCCCCTGCAAGGCCGAACTGCCGCATTTCCGCGAACTGGTGAAGAAGTTCGAGGGCCGGAACATCGCTTTCCTGGGGCTTTCGGTCGATAAGGACAAGGCCGCCTGGGAGAAGATGGCCGCGTCGGGCCAGCTGGCGGGCGTGCAGTTGCTGCTGGGTTCCGGCAGCCGGTTTCAGAGCGACTATAACATCGAAGGCATTCCGCACTTCATCCTGCTCGACAAGGAGGGGAAGATCGTGAACGCCGACATGCTCCGGCCCTCGTCCGAGGATACCGAACGGATACTGAACGAACTGGAAGGAATATAGATACCTGATTTTTAACTTTTTAAAACCAAAGCATTATGAGAAAATTATGGCTTATGTTGCTGATCGGATGCACGGCGGGTGCATTCACAGCCTGCTCGGACGGTGATGACGACCAGAAGCCGTCTTGTCCGATTACGGAATATACGGTTCCCTCCACGGCCGAGATCGGCGGTTT
>OGNI01001074.1_pt1 | contig 16201 bp, 17 predicted proteins | sample 1573421 | NCBI WGS metagenome assembly OGNI01 (sample SAMEA2581928, study PRJEB24529) | metagenome | biome: Human gut stool | place: China | collected 2011
AGAATCAAAGCCCTGATGGATGAATTCCTGGGAGGAAAACGAAAACCGGAACTGGACTGATCTCCGGATATTTTGGCGGGAAAGTCGATATGTTCATGCAGCGGTTTCTGGAGGTCGCGAACGGTATTCCGCGTCTTGTTATCGTAACTCTTTTATTATTAGTACTGCAGCCGGGTATGCTTACCATTATTTTTGCATTGATGCTGACAGAGTGGGTCGGCATGAGCCGTATCGCAAGAGCTGAGATGCTCAAATTAAAAGAGCAGGAATTTGTACTTGCATCACGGACACTTGGAGCAGGAAATTTCTTTATTATCTTTAAAGAAGTTCTGCCAAATATCATTGGACCGATCATTACACAGGTAATGTTCTCCATCCCGACAGCGATCTTTACCGAGGCGTTCTTAAGTTTCGTAGGTCTTGGTATTCCGGTGCCGCAGTGTTCACTTGGTTCACTGATCTCCGAAGGATTTAACAGTTTTACCACACATCCGTACCAGATCATTCCGCCGATCGTTGTAATGGCGCTTCTGATGTTAAGCTTTAACCTTGTAGCAGATGGTTTACGTGAAGCATTAGATCCGAAGCTGAAAGAAATGTAAGAAAGGGGATTCGTATATGTCAGAGACAAAAGAACAGATTTTAAAAATACGGGACCTGGATATTACGTTTCAGACGACTGCAGGAAGCGTGCACGCTATCCGTGGAGTCAATATTGACCTGATGAAGGGCGAGACAGTTGCGATCGTTGGTGAGTCCGGCTCCGGTAAATCCGTAACAATGAAAGCTGCCATGGGTATTTTGGCATCCAATGCAAAAGTAACAGGCGGTACCATAGAATTTTCCTATCATCATGCGGATGGAACGCCGCAGACGGTAGACATTTTAACAAAAGATAAAAAGTGGATCAGACGCCATATCAATGGAAAAAGAATTGCCATGGTATTCCAGGATCCGATGACAAGTCTTGATCCGACCATGACGATCGGAAAACAGATCATGGAAGGTATGATCTGGCATTTTAAGACACCGAAGAAAGAAGCCTGGGATAAGGCAGTAGAACTTTTAAAAGAGGTTGGCATCGAGGATGCGGAAAAACGTATGAAAAACTATCCGCATCAGCTCTCCGGTGGTATGAGACAGCGTGTGGTCATTGCCATCGCGCTTGCCTGTAACCCGGATCTTCTGATCTGTGATGAGCCGACGACTGCACTGGATGTTACGATTCAGGCAAAGATCATCGAGCTGATCCGCAGAGTACAGAAAGAGAGAGGCATTTCCGTTATTTACATCACACATGACCTCGGCGTGGTTGCCAAAGTTGCAGATTACGTCAATGTCATGTATGCCGGAAAAATCGTCGAGAAAGGTACGATCAATGAGATATTCTATGATCCGAAGCATCCGTATACATGGGGACTGCTCTCCGCAATGCCTGATCTTGATACCGCGGACGAGAGGCTTTACACGATCCCTGGTTCGCCGCCAAACCTGTTAAACGAGAAACCGGGCGATGCGTTTGCACCGCGTAACCAGTTTGCGCTTGAGATCGATGACAAGGCAGATCCACCAATGTTTCAGGTGACAGATACGCATTATGCGGCAACCTGGCTGTTAGATCCGCGGGCACCGAAGGCAGAGATGCCGCTTGAATTAAAAGAGCGTATTGCGCGAATGAAGAAGGAGGCTAAGATCGATGACGGTGAATGAAAACAGTAAGCCTCTTCTTACCGTGAAAGGCTTGAAACAATATTTTAAGGTAAGTAATACATATACCGTGCATGCGGTAGAAAACGTAAGTTTCCAGATCTATCCGGGTGAGACATATGGTCTGGTCGGCGAATCCGGTTCCGGAAAATCAACGATCGGAAGAAGCATCATAAGACTATATGATCCGACTGCCGGCGAGATCAATTTCAATGGAATGGACATCAGCGGAAAGATCAATAAGGCAAACAGCCAGGCACTGCGCACACAGATGCAGATGATCTTCCAGGACCCGATGGCATCTTTAAATCCAAGAAAAAAAGTGCGCGACATCATTGGCGAGGGCTTAGATATCCATCACATGTACAAGACACGCGCGGAGCGTGAGGAAAAGATCAAAAATATTCTGGCAAAGGTTGGACTTGCGCCGGAGCATGCGGGCCGTTATCCGCATCAGTTTTCCGGTGGACAGAGACAGCGTGTCGGAATTGCGAGAGCGCTGATCATGAACCCGAAACTGATCATTGCAGATGAGTGTATCTCTGCGCTGGACGTTTCCATTCAGGCACAGGTTGTAAACCTGATGAAGGATATCCAGCAGGAGACCGGAACTGCTTATCTGTTTATCGCACATGACCTTTCCATGGTCAAATATATTTCGGATCGCATCGGGGTACTTCATCTGGGACATCTTTTAGAGACCGGAACAACGGAGGAAATCTTTGAGAATCCAATCCACCCATATACGAAGAGCCTTCTTTCTGCGATACCTGCACCGAATCCGGTCGTGGAAAAGAATCGTGTGGCATTGAGCTACGATTACAAGACTTCCGGCATTGATTACAATAAAGGAACGGATCATCTGGTGTCCGGGACACATTATGTGAAATGTACGGATGAAGAATTTAAGAAATGGACAGAATAATATAATAGGAAACCATCACAAACCGGGAGCCGGGGTGTGGTGGTTTCCTTTTTTGGTAAAAGTGCTGAATTTTTTGGGGATGGGAGTACTGAATATTATGTGAAAAATAGAATATAAAATTTAAACCGAAACCTTATTGACTTTGAAAATGGATTTTGGTATATAAGAGTAAAAATTCAAAAAATTCAAAGAGAAAGGAAATAACAATCTATGTTGTCACAAAAGAGTACAATGAAAAACAAATTGGAAAATATGCGTTTGAAGGAAAGGATAAACTATGGCTACAGAAAAGTCATTATTATGATGTTGATTTCGGGGCTGTTTTCTATCGTGGTCATAGGTGTGTTATTTGCTAATATGTTACATTATATAGATGATGTCAATGCTGCGGATCAGGCGGTAAAAATCTGCAGGATCAATGTGAATGCGTCAGCGAGAAATATCAGGGAAATGGCATTAAATAATGATACATCTGCTTATGACAGTTATGAGCAGACTGTAAAAAAGCAGCTTACAGAAGTGGATTCGCAGCTGGAAATATTAAAGAAAACCAAAGTCTTACCGGATGAGGAATATAATGAGTATGCATCTGCTCTTTCTGATTGGGGAAACATTGGTTATTCGATTATAGAAGAAATTAAAAATGGCGAAAAAGAGAAAGCGATTGATGAAATTTTTAATAGTTGTACACCTGCATTAAATAAACTTGTGGAAATTGCCATAAGATTAGATGAGATCACAGATGAAGTAAGTGAGCAGTCTGCAAGAACTACAATTATTTTTGCTGTTGCAGGAATTGTGTGTATTATTATCTGTCTGGTTTATGCATGCACACTGGCTAAGGTAACAAGTAAAAAGGTACTTGAAACAATTCTGGATCCGTTACGTGCAGTGGAAGACGTTGCAAAGGAACTGACAGAAGGAAATTTACACAGTACGCTGGAATATCATTCGGAGGATGAGATTGGAAGACTGGCGCACAGTATGCGCAAATCAATTCGTATTTTGGGAACTTATGTAGATGATATTGATCGTGCAATGAAACTGTTCTCAGAAGGAAATTTTGATGTTCAGCCGGAAGTAGAGTGGAAGGGAGATTTTGTCGGTATTTTAAATTCTTTCATGTCATTTGAGAAGAGTATGGCAGAAACGATCAAAGGAATTAAAAATGTTTCGAGTGAGGTTTCAAGTGCAGCAGACCAGGTGGCATCAAGTTCCAATGATCTTGCAGATGGAGCTACGAATCAGGCAGCGGTTGTAGAAGAACTGACGGCTACAGTTGCCGGAGTTTCTGAACAGGTAGAAAAAAATTCACAATCTGCAAAAGCAATCAGTGGAAGAGTGGATGAACTTGGAAATGCCATTTCAGACAGCAATGGTAAGATGCATGAAATGGTTGCTTCTATGCATGAGATTAATGAGGCATCAAAAGAGATTGATAAGATTATTGCAACAATTAATGAAATTGCTTCCCAGACAAATCTGCTGGCGTTGAATGCTTCTATTGAAGCGGCAAGGGCCGGAGAGGCAGGAAAAGGATTTGCAGTTGTAGCGAATCAGGTAAATTTATTAGCTGAACAGAGTGCCCAGGCGGCAAAAGAATCAGCATCACTGATCGAAACATCTGTGAATGCGGTAGAAAAAGGTATGATAATTGCGGAAGAGACTGCGGCACAGCTGGAGGAGGTAGCAGAGAACTCTAAGCAGATTACGGAAGAAGTTACACATATTGCGGATACATTAGAGACACAGACAACAGAAATCCAGCAGATCAATGAGGGAATTGAGCAGATCAATGATGTTGTGCAGACAAATTCTGCAACATCTGAGGAGTGTGCGGCTGCCAGTCAGGAGATGAGCAGTGAGGCAGAGAGTCTGCAGGGAATGATCCAGAAATTTAAAGTTCCGGAAATTGAAAATTTAACAGAATAAAAATATCAGACATAAAATGGAGTGCACTTTATTTGTAAAAAATGAGTGGTATAAACGGTAGACAAGATCCGTGGCTTATGCTGCGGATCTTTTTTTTGTTTATTGCATGAAAGAGACAATCTATAGTATGATAGAGAAAGTACAAACTAAGGATGGAAAAGGTATATACTATGATAGTCTCGGTTATTGAAAAGGTCTACGCATTTTTATGGGGAGATCTGATTACGATCCCTTTGCCGCAGGAAAGCAGCATAGGTATTTCTTTACTTGTAATTCTTCTGATTCCGACAGGAATCTATTTTACGATCCGCACAAGATTTTTGCCGGTCAGGCTTTTCCCGGATATGATAAAAGCACTTATGGCAAAAAAGGAAAATAAGGACAGTCTTTCCACATTCCAGACGCTGATCGTATCGACGGCTACCAGAGTCGGCATGGGAAATCTGGTAGGCGTTGTAGCGGCAATCTCAGCAGGCGGTGCCGGTGCTGTGTTCTGGATGTGGGTGACAGCGCTGATCGGTTCCTCGACCGCATTTGTGGAGGGGACGCTCGCACAGTTACACAAGGAGAAAGATCCTTTGTATGGCGGATATCGCGGAGGTCCCGCATATTATATCCATCATTTCTGTGAAGAAAAATTAAAAAAGAAGAAAAAGCATGTGCTGATCGCGGTACTTTTTGCAATTTCAGGACTGATCTGTTGGTGCGGCATCAGCCAGGTTATCAGTAACTCCGTGGCATCATCCTTTGAAAATGCATTTGGCATTCCGCCACTCTACACAACAATCGTACTGGTTGCGATTGCGGCGGTGATCGTCCTTCGGAAAAATGCGACGGTAAAAGTGCTTGACGTGGTCGTGCCGGTTATGGCGGTCTGCTATTTTGTAATTACAATATTTATTATCCTGAAAAATATTGGTAGCATTCCGGCGGTTTTTGGTCGGATTTTTGAGGAGGCGTTTGGACTCAGGCAGGCAGTCTCCGGCGGCTTCGGCGCTGTCCTTATGAATGGCGTAAAAAGGGGATTGTTTTCAAATGAAGCCGGTTCCGGCTCTGCACCATGTGCTGCCGCAGCAGCCGAATGTGAGACGCCGGTCAGCGCCGGACTGACACAGGCACTTGGTGTATTTATTGATACGATCGTGATCTGCAGCTGTACTGCAATGATCATGCTTACAGCACCGGAAAATGTCGTGGCGGGAAAAGAGGGCATGGATCTGCTTCAATCGGCAATGCGCTATCATCTGGGTGAATTTGGCGTGATATTCATCGCCGTGACACTGTTTTTATTCAGTTTTTCCACATTCTTAGGTATTCTGTTTTATGCCAGAAGCAATGTTGCTTATCTGTTTGGTGACAAATGGATCTGGCAGACATTGTATAAGATACTTGCCTTGGTTATGCTTTTTATTGGAGGAATTGCAGCATATACTTTTGTATGGGATCTTGGCGATGTAGGAATCGGACTGATGACCATTTTTAATACAGGAATCCTGTATCTGCTTGGCGGACAGGCACTTGCGGCATTAAAAGAATTTGAATCCTCAAAATAATAAATGTATCATATCATTTAAAATCCACCTTAATAACAATAAAAAACCAGAAATGGAGTAAAAAATATGAAAAGAGAATCTTTCAAATCCCGTTTGGGATTTTTACTCGTGAGCGCAGGCTGTGCAATCGGAATTGGAAACGTATGGCGATTCCCTTATGTGGCTGGACAAAACGGTGGCGGAATCTTTGTATTATTTTACCTGATCTTTCTCGTTGCAATGGGACTTCCTGTGCTTACAATGGAGCTTGCTGTGGGACGGGCAAGCAGGAACAGCGCTGTATTAGGATATAAGACACTCGAAAAAGAAGGCAGTAAATGGCATATTCACGGCTGGATCGCAATGTTTGGCTGCTATATGCTGATGATGTATTACACGACAGTCTCTGGCTGGATGGTATCTTATTTTTTCAAATTTTTAAAAGGTGAATTTCTGACCGGAATGACAGCGGATGACACGGCAGCAGCATTTGGAAATCTTCTTGCGGATCCCTTGCAGATGGCATTCTGGATGATCCTTACGGTAGTACTCGGATTTTTTGTGTGCAGCAGGGGATTGCAGAATGGACTGGAAAAAATAAGCAAGTTTATGATGAGTGCATTGTTAATTTTGATCGTTGTTCTTGCGGTGCATAGTATCACATTGCAGGGGGCAGCTGAGGGTGTGAAATTTTATCTTGTACCGGATCTGGATACAGTTGCAGAGACAGGACTTAAAAATGTGATCACAGCGGCTATGAACCAGGCATTTTTCACCTTAAGTCTTGGTGTTGCGGCAATGGAGATCTTTGGAAGTTATATGGGAAAAGAACATTCACTTGCCGGTGAGGGAGCACAGATCTGTGGACTTGACACTTTTGTTGCGATCATGTCAGGACTGATCATTTTCCCGGCATGCTTCAGCTATGGTGTGGAAGTGGATGCCGGTCCCAGCCTGATCTTTATCACGCTTCCAAATGTATTTGTCAATATGGCGGGTGGACGTATCTGGGGATGTCTGTTTTTCCTGTTTATGACGTTTGCCAGCTTTTCAACAGTCATGGCGGTATTTGAAAACATCATGTCATTTTGTATGGACATGTTTCAATGGAGCAGAAAGAAAGCTGCGTTCATCAACGCAGTGATCATTCTAATCGCAAGTATTCCGTGCGTATTAGGCTATAATGTGTGGAGCAGCCTGCATCTGATAGGCAGCCGCGATATACTTGACAGTGAGGATTTTATCGTCAGCAATCTGCTTTTACCGATCGGTTCACTGATCTATCTGCTGTTTAGCGTAACGAAGTGGGGATGGGGATTTGACAAATATATCGACGAAGCAAACACGGGAGAGGGACTTAAGATCTCCAAAAAATTAAAACCGTATTTTCAGTTTATATTGCCGCTGCTGATTCTGTTTATCCTGATTCAGGGGCTTGTGTAAAAAAGGAAAGCAATTAAGAGAAAAATAGTGAAAGAATAGTGGAAAATAGTGTAAAAATAGTGTAAATTTAATGGAATAAATTACGGAAATCCGGTATAATAGAATGATGCAGGAGGGAGCAAAATGATCCATGTTACACTTACGAACAATATTCTAAAGAGGATATCACAGATTGATAAAAATAAATTCTCAATGGGCAATGTTCATATACCGAGTATTACCGCAAATAAGTTAAGAAAAAATTCCAAGAAGAAAAGTTCCTATGCATCCAATAAAATAGAGGGAAATCCGCTCACAGAGGGACAGGCAGATGCCGCAATCGAAAGTGATCCGCACAGACATTTCTTAAAGCCGGAGCAGGAAGTAAGGAATTACTTCATGGCATTGTGTCTTTTAGAAAAGAAGGTAAAAGATAAAGTCCCGTTTTCTAAGGAATTGATTCTGGAGATTCAGGCGTTAGTGGAAAAAGGAGCATCTAAGGAAAAAATTGGGCTGAGGGGAGCCATGCCGCCGGGATTTTTGTTTGCAGTGTATGATTCGGAGACGGGAAATGCCGATTATATACCGCCGGAATATATTGATATCCCAGAACTTTTGGATGAATTGGTCAATTATGTGAATACAACAGACGATCATCCGCTGATCGTTGCTGCAGTTGTCCATTATCAACTGGTGACGATCCATCCGTTCGAAGACGGAAACGGAAGAACGGCAAGACTGATGTCCGGGTATATATTAGACCTGAATGGATATGGGTTTTATGGGATCGGTTCTTTAGAAGAGTATTTTGCATATGATGCCGAAGAGTATTACCGATCCTTGCAGATGGGACTTCCGGCACTGTATTATTCCGGGAGGGATAATCCGCCGCATCCGGAGATATGGGTAGATTATTTCCTGCGCATGATGGAATTATATTCCGCGAAAGTATGCGAGTTGTCCAGGGAATCCAGTGAGGAGGATCTGCTTGTCGGATTGTCTTATCTGAATGCGAAGGAGAAAGAGCTGTTGGTATTTCTGATAAAAAAACATTTGTATGAATTTGCGCCGATTGATGTCAGCAAGTTGGTGGGAGTGACCAGTAAAACGATCATAAACAGGTGTGCAAAACTCTCGGCAAATGGTTTTTTAGTACCGGTGATCGTGAAGGAGAGAATACGCTCATACAGACTGAGCGATTTTACGAGAATGAATGAGAAAAAGATATTAAATCAGTTAAAATAGCTATTATGATATGGAGATTTGTGCCCCGGCACAAACTGGATATGTGCAAAAAACAGCGCAGGAATGGGGATTAAAATGGTCAATCGCGACGACATGCTAGAACTCACCAGACGGATGACGCCCGCACGGGCATCCATAGACCGGATCGCAGGCGCATATTTTGATGAAGAGGGATATGTGGATGGAACATTCAATACGCATTTCTTAAAATTGTCTGCATCAGACAGGGGAAAAAACTTAGAACTTGCGAAAGCCGTGCTGATCTCAAAGACAAATGAACAGTTAAAAGAGTACAGGATTCCAGATGAAAGCAGAAGACCGGGAAGTATCTGGCAATTATTTGAGGGAATCAAAGAGACCGGATTTTTGTATCCTGCATTTAAGGATCACAGCACAGATTGGTCAAGCAGCCATAGCACCATTGATACAGTCTGCCTTTGTCTTGGCTTCTCTGAAGATGTTTTGAGACTTCTCGTTCTCCAGAATGTCCAGCATGTCTTCCTGACATTTGAAAATCTTCATGATCTCCTCTAAAGTATCCTGTAATTCGTTCATATAACATCCGTCCTTTCTCCATAATGGTTTTCTGTAATTCCTTCACCGTAAGAAGCCATCTTCCTTTTAATTTTTTAATTCATTCAGCCCGTGCCAGCGAACGCAGAATATGGCAACAGATAACTGATATCTTTGCAGAGTGCAGCATTGATTATGATAGAGATTCTGATACTGCATATCATTTTTATGCCACCATACAGAACAAATTCCACTATGCCATTACCGGTAAGACTGCGGCTGAAATTGTGTATAATCAGGCAGACCACACCAAGGAGAATATGGGCTTGCGGGAACTGAAATTGAAGGAAAAACCATAGGAATTATTGGCTGTGGACAGATTGGGTTCAAGACAGCAAAACTGTTTCTGGCATTTGGTGCCAAAGTACTTGCATATGCGCGTCATGAACGAGAGGAAGTAAAAGAACTTGGAATTAAATATGTCAATTTGGATACATTGCTGTCAGAAAGTGGCATTATCTCTGTGCATACTCCGGCAAATGCAGAGACCAATGGATTAATCAGTGCGGAGAAAATTGCTAAGATGAAGCCATCAGCAATATTGATCAACTGTGCAAGAGGTCCGATTGTAGATAATCAGGCTCTCGCAAAAGCACTTAATGAGGATAAGTTTGCAGGTATCATACGTGCCGATGGAAGTCCTAAAAGTATAGTTTGATTGGTATGTTGATAGGCTGCATCGCAAACATTATCCTTGATCCGATATTTATCTTTGTTTTTCACTGGGGGTAAAAGGTGCTGCATGGGCTACTAACATAGGACAGATTTTAACGTTCATCATCTATTTTGTATATATTTGGAAATTTAAGAGTGTTAAGATCCACAAAGAGAGTTTTGCTTTGTCGTCAAAAATCCTGAAGAAAATTGTGGGACTTTCTACTGGTGCACAGCCCATCTGGGGCTATAATTACGGCAGTAATCGTTGCTGCTTTCTGTGTTTTTCAATTCGCACCTATGAGCATTGTCCGCCTGTTTGGAACCGAATCTGATTTGTACAGTATTGAAGGCTGTGCTAATCTGATTTATAATGTGTTGCAATAATAGCAAAATGTAACATAAGTAATTGTTTAGCAGGTTTCTATAGCCGTAATCCTTTAATATCTTTAATACGTGATAAGATCGTATTGCAGCTGCAGCTGATAACGCCGGGAAGTGTATCAATGACTGTGTGCAGGAAGCGTTCCATTTCATCACTTGATGAGGCAACGGCATGTACATGCAGTTTGTCTCTTCCTGTGACACGGTAAATCTGCGTGACGGTATCATTATTATGTAATATATCTGTCACCTGCGACAGATGGTCTGGTTTTGTCTCAATTTCAAAATAGCATGAAACAGCACCGCTGATCTTTTGAGGGTTTATTATAGTTGTATATTCTTCAATTATGCCTTTTTTCTCCAGAGCCTGAATCCGGGCTTTTATTGCCACTCTGGAAATACCGATTTCTTTACCGATATCAGAGTAAGAAATACGTGCATTTTCTATAAGCAACTGGATGATCTTCTGATCCAGTTCATCTAAACCGTTCAGGTACATAAGTGTCACTCCTGTAAAATAATATCCTTCGGATAGTAATTTTTCTTAAATATCATATCATTTATGTTACTGAAAGTAAACGTTGGCTTGACTTGGCAGCTGTAAATACATATAATTATTTCGTAACGTAATTTAAAACTTGCGTTTTGAATGCATGGAATAAATTCTGGCGAAGGAGAATAAGTGAAATTATAAAGGCTGTGGAGGAATATGATAATGTCAAAAGATGAATATTTGATCACAGATACGCCTCTTAAAGCGTTGACGGTTTTTGCAATGCCAATGATTTTGGGCAGCTTTTTTCAACAAATATACAATATGGCTGACTCTATCATCGTCGGTCAATTTGTTGGCTCTTCTGCACTTGCAGCTGTCGGGGCCTGCGCAGCGCTGACCAATGTTTTCATTTGTGTGGCACTGGGGGCAGGTGTCGGTGCCGGTGTGCTCGTAAGCCGCTATTTCGGTGCCAGGGAGTATGGAAAAATGAAGACCATCGTGTCAACGTCCTTGTTTAGCTTCTTAATTCTAAGCATAGTCCTTGGTGTTTTTGGCTTTTGCTTTTCCCACTCGATGATGAGGGTATTACAAACCCCTGGCGATATACTGAATGATGCAGTGTTATATCTGCGGGTCTATTTTGTGGGCTTTCCGTTTCTGTTTATGTATAACATTCTTTCCAACATGTTCACTTCAATTGGTGAATCAAAAATCCCACTGGGACTTCTGGTATTCTCGTCAATCTTAAATATTTTTATGGATCTTTGGATGGTGGCCGGACTTGGGCTCGGGGTGTTTGGGGCAGCCCTTGCGACTCTTATAGCACAGGGGATTTCTGCGGTGTTTTCACTTTTTCTTTTCCTTAGCCGAATGCGTCGATATAAAAGTCGATTTGATTGGTTTGACAGGAAGGAGTTATATTCCATGCTTCAAATTGCTGTACCTTCGGTTCTTCAGCAGTCTACAGTGTCTATCGGTATGATGATCGTACAGGCTGTTGTAAACCCTTTCGGTACACAGGCACTTGCGGGGTATGCGGCGACGATGCGGGTAGAGAATGTTTTTTCATTGATTTTTGTATCCATTGGCAATGCGGTTTCCCCATATGTTTCCCAGAATCTTGGTGCAAGGAAAATTGAACGGATCAAAAAAGGATATCACGCTGCACTGGTGTTAGATGTATGTTTTGCAGTTCTTGCTTTTATAGTCATTGAAACATTGCATACTCAGATTTCCTCGCTATTCCTTGGTAAAGATGGAACTGCCCTGGCTTATCAGGTATCCGAGGGTTATATGAGATGGCTCGGTTACTTCTTCATCTTTATGGGAATCAAAATGGCAACTGATGGGGTTCTTCGTGGCATTGGAATCATGCGCCCGTTCCTTATTGCAAATATGGTGAACCTGGCGATACGCCTGTCGGTTGCTTTGATTTGCGCACCGCGTTTTGGCATTGCATTTGTCTGGCTTGCTGTACCGGCTGGTTGGTTTGCAAACTTTTTAATATCCTATATGGCTCTTCGGAGATCATGGCCGACTGATAAAGAAGTGCAATCCCGATAGACTAAAGTAATTCAAAAGGAGGAATTTATAGTATGAACGATAAATGTGTGGTATTGAATGCAAAGAAAATGAATTTTGATGGGAAGCTGGATTTTTCCATTTTATCTTCTGATGTTACAGTATATGATGATACAACAGAACAGCAGCTGTCAGAGCGTATTCAGGGTGCAGATGTCATTGTAACAAAGGAGATGCCTGTAAGTGCAGAAATGATACAGAAATTCCCGGAATCTGTTAAACTGATCTGCGAGGCAGGTACAGGATATAATAATATTGATCTTGAAGCAGCACGGAAGAAGGGGATTACAGTCTGCAATATCCCGGCATACAGCACAGAACGTGTGGCACATACTGCGATCATGATGATATTGAATCTGAGTTCTGCAATGCAGGCACAGATGAAAATGCTGGCATGCGGAAATCATGACAATTTCACCAGAAATCTTCAGGTTCCGCATGTTGAGGTAAATGGAAAAACACTTGGTGTTATAGGTGCAGGACACATTGGCAGGAAGGTTATCCAGATCGCACAGGCTTTGGATATGAACATACTTGTATATACCAGGACACCGAGAGCGGATGAGAAGGGGATCCGCTATGTATCGCTTGAGGAATTACTCGAGAATAGTGATTATGTTTCCATGCACTGTCCATTGACGGAAAGTACAAAACATATGATAAACAAAGAGTCTTTATCACTTATGAAGCCCTCAGCGTTTATCATTAATACTTCAAGAGGTGCACTTATTGATGAGGCTGCTCTTATAGAAGCATTGGAAAATGGTACGATTGCAGGAGCCGGACTTGATGTTCAGGAAACTGAACCACCTGAAGAAACCAACCCTCTTTATACTATGGATCAAGTCCTTTTGACGCCACATATGGGATGGAAAGGACTTGAGACAAGACAGCGGTTGGTTTCTATTCTGGCGGATAATATAAAGCAGTTTATGGAAGGGAATCCGATCAATGTTGTATCAGGTATATAGCATCTGGCAGCAAAGTGATGATATAACTTCCGGGTTTGCAGAGTGAAAAAAATATAATTACAATCAATAAGTCAGTGCTTTGATATCTTCTTCCGATACAGTAGGAACAGCATAAACAATAGAATTACTGGAAAAATAGAAATCGGAAGTTGTGGAGGTAATTATCAATGAGAAATATTTACGATAATAGTGAATTTTTTGCCGCATATGCGGAAATGGGAAGAAGCAAAGATGGTCTGAAAGCTGCTGGAGAGTGGCATCAGTTGCAACCGTTATTCCCTAAATTACAGGGAAAAAAAGTTTTGGATTTAGGATGTGGTTACGGTTGGCATTGCAAATATGCCGCACAAATGGGAGCTACTGAAATTCTTGGTATTGATAGTAGTCAAAAAATGATTGCAAAAGCAGTAGCTGATAACTCTGATGACAAAATCAAGTATAAAGTTTGCGGTGTTGAAGAATACATTTATCCTGAAAATACTTATGACCTAGTTGTTTCTAACCTGGTACTGCACTATATCGAAAATTTAGCTAATGTTTATCAAAAGGTGTATTGCACATTAAAAGTAGGTGGGTATTTCCTATTCAATATTGAACATCCGACTTTCACCGCAGGTGTTAATGAGGATTGGATTTATGATGAAAATGGGAAACCTAAATATTGGCCAATCGACAATTACTATTACACAGGCGAAAGAGAAACCAATTTTCTTGGTCAACGAGTAATTAAACAGCACCACACATTAACGCAGATATTGAATCCACTTATAAAATGTGGTTTTCAAATTGAGGCTATTGAGGAAGCAATGCCTCCGGCAGATATGATGGGTATGCCGGGAATGTGTAATGAAATGCGTAGACCTATGATGTTGTTGGTTAAGGTTAAAAAGGTTTAATAAACAACTTCAAGTTTGTATATGAGATTTACAGATAGTGAAAAATAGTGTAAAAATAGTGAAATAATAATGGAAAAAAGCTTTCCTTTTGAATATAATAATATTGAAAAGGAGGGCTTTTTTCATGATTAAGGTAACTTTAACGAACGAAATATTAAAGTATATTACGGAAATCGAGCAAAACCGATATAAAGTATCTTCCATCAAGCTGTCCCAAACCGTTATGAATAAGCTGCGTAAGAACTCAAAGAAAAAAAGTACTTATGCTTCAAATAAGATAGAAGGCAATCCTTTATCGGAAAAACAGGTCGATGAGGTGATTGAGAATGATGAAAGAAAGCATTATTTGAAACCGGAGCAGGAAAAAACTTATTTTGGACGTACAGAAATTGGTAGAAAAAGGGGCATCCAAGGAAAAAATCGGATTTAGAGGACCTATGCCACCGGGAGTGTTATTTGCCGTATATGACTCTAAGACAGGAAGACCGGATTATATTCCCCCGGAATATTGTGATATTCCGAATCTGCTGGACGAATTGGTAACGTATGTAAATACGACCGACGATCATCCACTAATCGTAGCTGCAGTGGTACATTACCAATTAGTAACTATACATCCTTTTGAAGACGGCAATGGCAGAACCGCAAGATTACTTTCCGGCTACATTATGGATTTAAACGGATACGGATTTAACGGAATCGGATCGTTGGAAGAATATTTTGCCTATGATATCGATGAATATTATGAATCCATCCAGATGGGACTTCCTGCATTATATTATTCCGGAAGAGATAATCCGCCCCATCCGGAAATCTGGATCAACTATTTTCTGAGGATGGTAAAGCTATACTCTGGAAAGGTTTGTGATCTGCAGATGGCTTCCAATGAGGAAGATGTTGCTGCAAGTTTATCGTTCCTGAAAGGAAAGGAAAAGGAACTTTTGAGACTTTTGATCATGGATTATAAAGGGGAATTTACACCGATTGAAGTCAGCAGGAAACTGTCCGTCACGAACAAAACAATTATTAACAGATTAGCTGTTTTGGTGAAAAATGGTTTTGTAGTTCCCATACTGGTCAACCAGAGGATCCGATCCTATGAATTAAGCAAATTTACCAGAGACAATGAAGAAGAAATCATGAAAGCTATTCTTTGAAACTGATGTTGCTTAAATAGAAATAGAGATCTGTTTGTTCCTCATTTGTCATATGATAAGATGGGATAAATAAATCGGTATTTGTGGAGGGTGAAGTTATGGGATTACTTGATAGGTTAAAACTGAATAAAACCAAAGATTTCTTTGAATGGTTAGATTTAATTTTGAAGAATGAATTGAATAGTGAAATAAAAGCAATTAACTTTAATTTATATGAAGATACAGATAATAAATGGTCTGTTGAATTGGTCGGCACATTTTCATTCGATAAGGATAATGATGATTGGACTTGTGATGAAGTCTTTACTACAAGAGATCAACCTTTCGTGATAGAGTGTGAAAGTGATTGGGAATTAGTGGAAACTTTTTTTATTAGTTTAGTGAATGAATACCTTTCTTCTGGAAAATATGCTGGAAAATTAAAAGAATATCAAGCAATAGGCATTGGATTTGTTGACGGAGATTTACATATTTTATATGCAAGATAATGTCTGTTTGTAAGCAATAAAATTTTTGCTTATCCAAGCAGTGTCATTCGCATTTCGCTACGCTTCATGCTCATGTCGCGCTGGCGCGCTATATAAATGCAAATGAATGTGTCCGAATGTGAGCAAGCTCCCATCAGCCAATTCATTGCATTTATGCACCGCTTGTAGAAACGCGCAACTTCAAGTTTGTTTGTGCATTGATGGTTATCTTGAGCTTAGGAGGCGTTTAATGAAAACT
>OGNI01001100.1_pt1 | contig 15908 bp, 8 predicted proteins | sample 1573421 | NCBI WGS metagenome assembly OGNI01 (sample SAMEA2581928, study PRJEB24529) | metagenome | biome: Human gut stool | place: China | collected 2011
AAGGAAATTCCGGCTGCACATTATCTTCACCTTCTGCTTTAATGAAATGAGCTAACACATGACCAGTCAAATGATTAACATCAATCATTGGAACACCTAAGGAACGGGCAAAACCTTTGGCAAACGACACACCCACCAACAAAGAACCCATCAACCCCGGTCCTCTTGTAAACGCCACCGCACTCAATTCTTCTTTAGTTACTCCGGCACGTTTTAATGCTTCATGAACCACTGGAACGATGTTTTGCTGATGTGCACGTGAAGCTAATTCGGGAACCACACCGCCATAGGCCTCATGCACCGCCTGACTGGAAACGACATTCGATAACAGATACCCATCTTTGATGACGGCAGCAGAGGTGTCGTCACAAGAGCTTTCTATTCCTAAAATTATTGTACTCATATCGTTATTTACGTTTAAACGCTGCAAAAGTAGTGATAAAAGTAGGATTGATAACGTATTATTTCATATTTTTGTTGGCTAATTCAAACAAACCGCCTATCAGAAAGTTAAAGAAGACAGTTCGCTGGGTGCTCGGTATTATACTTAGTTTGTATATCGGGACTATATTATTGTTGAACATTCCTTACGTTCAGCGACAAATATCTGTGCTCGTTGCGAACGAACTGGCTAATGTACTGGGTACACAACTAACCATTGGGCGGATCAATATGGGACTACTGAACCGCATTATTATTGACGACTTATTGTTAAACGACCAGTCAGGCAAGGAAATGCTAAAAGTATCCCGCCTTTCTGCAAAATTCGATATACTTCCCTTGTTCAAGGGCAAAGTATCGATCAGTAACGTACAGTTATTCGGCTTCAACATCAACTTGGAAAAAAAGACACCAGAAGACATTCCTAACTTCCAGTTCGTACTCAATGCATTTGCCTCTAAAGATACCATCAAAAAGGAAAGTAATCTGGACATACGTATCAACTCGTTGCTGATACGACGCGGTAAGATGTCTTATAACGTATTGTCGGCAGAAGAGACACCCGGAAAATTCAATGCACAACATATACAGCTACGAAACATCATCGCCAATATCTCATTGAAAGCGCTCCAAAATGACTCTGTCAATGCAGCTGTGAAGCGCCTAAGCATTGAAGAAGAAAATTCCGGTTTTGAGTTAAAAAAACTAAGTCTCAAGATTGTAGCAAACAATCAGAAGATGAGCATTGAGAACTTCGCGATTGATTTGCCGAATACTTCGCTTGCAATGGATACCATCCGTATGGAGTATGACAGCTTGGGAGCTTTTAGAAACTTTACTAATGATGTACGCTTTTCCTTGCGGATATTTCCTTCGGACATTACTCTTTGTGACCTCGCCCCCTTTGTTCCGGCCTTTTCCCCTTTCAAGGAAAATTTGCAAGTGGCTTTGGAAGCTAACGGTACTATCAATCAGTTGAATTGTCCTCATCTGTCGATTACAGGAAACCAGCATTTTCATTTAAGGGGAGATGTTTCCTTACAAGACCTGTCGCATCCTCAGGATGCATTCGTATTCGGCAACCTTTCCAGTTTATATGCTGATCCGGAAGGCATTGCATTTTTCGTTCGCAATTTAAGTAAAAACTACGAAGGTGTTCCTCCGGTACTGCAACGCTTAGGCACCATTTCGTTTAATGGGGAAGTCTCGGGATATTTCACAGATATTGTAACTTATGGCCTGGTGCGTACCGATATAGGTTCTATCAAGACCGACTTAAAATTAAGTTCAAATAAAGAAAAAGGTTATTTTTCTTATTCGGGTGCAGTAAAGACTGAAGAGTTTGAGCTAGGCAATATGCTGGCAAACGACCAGTTAGGAAAGGTCACATTCAATCTCAAGGTCGAAGGCAATCACTACGAAAAGCAATATCCTTCCATAGTAATGAAGGGATTAATCGCTTCCATCGACTATAGCGATTATAACTATGAGAACATCACACTCGACGGAGAATATAAACAAGGCGGTTTCAACGGAAAGATAGCATTGGATGACGAAAACGGTTCTGTTCTGCTAAATGGTAGCATTAATACAGCCAGTCGTGTACCGACTTTTAATTTCCATGCCGATATCCGTAATGTACGCCCCCACGAGCTTCACCTGACACCTAAATATGAAGATACGGCAGTTTCTATTCAGTTAACGGCTGATTTCACCGGTGGTTCCATCGATGAAATGAATGGAGAGATCAATATTGACAGCCTGCAATTCACAGCACCCGATAGAAACTATTTTCTGGACAACTTAAAAATAACCGCCACTCGGGAAGACGAATCGCATAAACAATTAAAAATAGCCTCTAATTTCCTGAATGCAAGTATTGAAGGAGATTATTCCTATCGCACACTACCCGCCAGTGTACTGAACATCATGCGAAGATATATTCCTGCTCTAATATTGCCGGACAAAAAAAACATAGAAAGTGAGAACAACTTCCATTTCGACATAAATATCTTTAATACGGATTTATTCTCCACCATCTTTAATATTCCGGTTAAGGTCTATACACATTCTACCCTAAAAGGATACTTTAATGACAAAGCACAGCGCCTGCGAGTAGAAGGATATTTCCCGCGTCTGCGCTATGGAGACAAGTTCCTTGAATCGGGTATGATCTTGTGTGAGAATCCCGGTGATAAATTTCATGCACGTGTACGATTCAGTAATCGCAAACCGGAAGGTTCCATCAACGTATCGTTAGACGCACAAGCCAAAGATGACCTTATTCAGACCTCTCTGAATTGGGGAAACAGTAGCGCTGTCACATATAGTGGCAAATTAGCTGCTGCTACACATTTCATCCGCACACAAGCTGAGGATCAGAACAAAAAGCGTTCCCGCTCAAACAAGAGTATTCCGGCTTTGAAAACCGTCGTCGATGTTCAAAAAACGGATATTATCCTGAATGACACTTTATGGGAAATACATCCGTCAAAAGTGGTAATCGACTCCGGAAAGATATATATAGACGACTTTTATTTCAGCCATAAAGACCGATACCTGCGCATCAACGGAACTATCTCAAAACAACCTCAGGATACGGTACGCCTGGATTTAAAAGATATCAATATAGGCTACGTATTTGATATTGCCGACCTTGGAGTTAATTTTAAAGGAGAAGCTACTGGTCCTGCCTATGCCAGCGGAGTATTGGAGAAGCCTGTTATGTATACTGACCTTTTCATCCGGGACCTTGGACTAAATGACGGTTTATTGGGCGATGCCAACATTCACGGAGAATGGCATCAGGAAGTAGAAGGTATCTATCTCGATGCCCATATCCATGAAAAAGATACAGCTAAAAGTCATGTATATGGCTACATATATCCCATAAAACCTAAAAGTGCGCTTGACTTACAGATTGAAGCTGACAACACCAATCTGAAATTCATAGAACACTACATGAGTAGTATCACACCTGAATTTAACGGACGTGCCAGCGGTCACGTACATTTCTATGGCAAATTCAAAGGGCTCACCATGGAAGGGCGCGTACTTGGCAATGCCTCCATGAAGGTAGACGTACTGAATACTACTTTCTTTATAAAAGACAGTATTCGCATAGAACCGAATGGACTGACTTTCCAAGATAACCGGATATTCGATACACAAGGCAATCAAGGGCATGTAGACGGTTATCTGCATTATGAGCATTTCAAGAACCTGGAATACCGTTTCCAGTTTGGAGTGAACAACATGCTGGTAATGAATACGAAGGAGTCACTGGATTTTCCTTTTTATGGAACGGTATACGGAACGGGGAATGCCCTGATAGCAGGTAACGCAAGGGATGGAGTCAATATCGATGTAGCCATGACGACCAACCGGAATACCAACTTCGTATATATAAAGGATAATGTATCTTCAGCCGCCAGCAACCAATTCATCAAATTCGTGGATAAGACACCGCGCCGGGCTGTGCTGGATTCTATCAATCTGATTTCCGACTATGAACTGGCGCAACAAGAGATACAGCAGGAGGAAGAAAGTGACACGGATATCCGCCTGAACCTGCTCGTAGAAGCTACACCGGATGCAAGCATGAAGATAGTGATGGACCCCATCGCCGGTGATTACATCAGTGGACGAGGATCCGGAAATATCCGTACGGAATTTTATAACAAGGCTGACGATGTGAAGATGTTCGGTAATTATCGTATCAGCCAGGGAGTTTATAAATTCAGCCTGCAAGAGGTAATACGCAAGGACTTTACCATCAAAGATGGAAGCACTATCAGTTTCAACGGTCCTCCGTTGGATGCCACCATGGATATCCAAGCAAGTTATATGGTGAATTCCGCATCCTTGAATGACTTGGTGCCGAATGTAAGCAACTACGGAATTCCAACGAGTATCCGTGTAAACTGTATCATGAACCTGACGGGGCAACTAACTTCTCCGGACATCAAATTAAGTCTGGAAGTGCCTAATGAACGGGATGAAGTGCAAGCCCTTATCCGTAACTACATTTCAACGGACGAACAAATGAATATGCAGATCCTCTATCTGTTAGGTATCGGCAAATTCTATACACCCGAGAATGTAGATGCCACACAAAACTCGAATATGATGACTTCTGTGCTTTCATCCACCCTTTCGGGACAACTAAATAATGCACTTTCCAACATTATTAATAGTAACAACTGGAATATAGGTACCAACCTCAGCACCGGAGAAAAAGGCTGGACGGATATGGAATTCGAAGGAATGCTATCGGGGCAATTACTGAACAATCGTCTGCTTATCAATGGTAACTTCGGATACCGCGACAATCCGATGGCAAATACGAACTTTGTAGGAGACTTTGAAGCAGAATGGCTTGTGAACCGTAGCGGAGATATTCGCCTGAAAGCGTATAATGAGACGAACGACCGCTATTATACAAGGACCAATCTGACAACGCAAGGCATCGGTATCATTTTCAAGAAGGATTTCAACCGATGGAAAGAGCTTATGTTCTGGAATAAGTGGAGGTTGAAAAGACTGAGACGGGAAATGGAACAAAAAGAAGCGGAAAAGAACACCGAAGAGCAAACAGAAGAAACAGAAACCACCGCTACCCAAGCGGCAGCAAAAGCAAAAGAAAAGAGAGGGGGAAGTTAATTTTCCCCTTCTTTATTTTCATACAGGCTATCTATAATACCATCCGCCAATCCAATCACCGGAACATGTATATATTCGGAACGTACCACCTTGGCAATAGTCAGAAAGATTTCGGCAGCAGGAACTATAACATCTGCACGGTCAGCTTTCAAACTAAATGTATCCATACGCTGTTCTGGTTTCAAAGGCACCAGTTTATCATACAGAGTTTGCAATGAAGTGACGGGTAAACGCAGCTTCTTCTTATCTTTCTTCTCCGCCAATCGATAGAGCTTATTGATATTGCCACCGGAACCGATGATATTCACCTCTCCCAAGCCTTCAGTCAATCGCTCCAGATCATCATGCATTTGTCCCCACACTTCTTCACGGACCGCACCACTAAGCATACGTACCGTACCGATGTTGTAAGACAAGGAATGTTGCAATTCTCCGTCAACCAGCAGATTGATTTCAGTGCTTCCACCACCGACGTCTACATAGATATAATTACCTGTACGGTCGGCCATACACTCGATATGGTTGTTGTACACCATTCGGGCTTCTTCCTGACCGTCAATGACTTCAATAGAGATACCGGTATCTTTCAATATCTTCTTGATAATGGATTTCCCATTACGGGCATCCCGCATGGCCGAAGTGGCACAGGCACGGTAATCCGTCACATCATAAATCTTCATCAGTTGGCGAAAAGCTTTCATTAACCGGCGTAGCTTTACAGCCTTTGTTTCGGACACTTCGCCTAAAGAAAACACATCGAAACCAAGCCGTAATGGCACACGAAGCAACAAAACTTTTGAGAGACGCTTGTTCAATACAGTCTCGTCTTCTTTTACTTTCTTAATTAAAAGCCGCACGGCATTAGAGCCGATATCAATGGCAGCATAGCAAGTATGAGTAGTTGGCATATCTATTTATTAAAATTATGCAGATAAACTATAATTCGTTTACTGCAAGATAATATTTATATAATTCTTCTTGTGAACGAAACGGTGCATCGCTCTCACCTTCTCCCATCCAGGGACGATTCTCCCCTGTTCCATCTACAACACTTCCCTGGCAAGTATCACGTAAGCCGAAGTCTATGACTTTCCACAAGTCTTCTTTGATCCGGGCATCGTAGACAGGAGCTATCACTTCTATACGATTATCAAGATTGCGGGGCATCCAGTCCGCCGAACCGATAAATGTCTTGTTCTCACCACCGGCAGCAAAGATGAAGATGCGCGAATGTTCCAGATACCGGTCGATAATACCACTGATATGGATAGTATCACTTATTCCGGGAATCCCAGTTACCAGCGAACAATTTCCACGCACCAACATATCTACAGGTACTCCGGCAGCCGAAGCTTCATATAGCTTCTTGACAATAGCAGAATCCGTTATATGGTTCACTTTCACGCGAATATACGCCGGACGCCCTGATTGCCGGTTCTTTATTTCATCATTGATCAAGCGAATAAAGCGTAGTTTCATTTCATTGGGAGATACCAGTAATTCTTTGAAATGAACAGGTGAATAAGGCTTCTCTATAAAAGTGAACACAGAATTTACCTCACGTACTACGGAACGGGACGCCGTCATCAGCATATAATCCGTATACATGCGTGCATTTCCTTCATGGAAGTTTCCTGTACTGATACAAGCAATATCACTTCCCGTCTTCATTCCGATATGGGTTATTTTGGAATGGACTTTCAACCCTTCCACCCCAAAAATCACATGAATGCCTGCATCCTGCATCTTTTTGGACCAATCGATATTGGATGCTTCATCAAAACGTGCCAGGAGTTCGATTACTACAGTCACCTTCTTACCGTTCCGTGCAGCACAAATCAGCGCTTTCACCACTTTAGAGTCTTTAGCCAGACGGTAAAGAGTCGTTTTTATACTCTTGACATCTTTACTTAGAGCCGCCTCCTGAAGCACGCGGATATAGTAATCAAAACTATGAAAAGGCACATGGATATATCTGTCCTGCTTTTGAATAAGACGCAGCAGACTCACATTCTCTTGCAACTCCGGCTTCAATATGGGAAGCCAGCGCGGATATTTCAAGTCACAACGCCCGCAATCGGGAAAAGCCATCAGGTCTTTATGATTATGATAGCGCCCTCCGCCAAGCACAGTATCCAACTTATCCAGATTCAGGCGATTCATCACCCTCTTTAGTAAATCCTTTGGCATCTCCGCATCGTAGATAACCCGCAGGGCATCTCCTTTCTTACGGCTCTTTATCGCTTTCGAAATCTTCTGAAGCGTGCCATTGCGCAGGTCATTATCTATCTCCATTTCAGCATCTTTTGTAAACTTGAAAGCATACGCCTCGAAGCAATCGTATTCCATACCGGAGAAAATCATCGGCAGGCAAAAGCGGATCACATCATCCAGATACATCAGATAACTACGTTCTTCACGATCGGGCAGACGAATGAAACGTCCGCAAACAGAAACCGGAAGCTCTATCAGAGCATAATCGGTACGAGACGGTAACTTCCGCGTAGCAGATACCTTCCGAGCTTCGGAAACTTGCATTTTTACAGCAAGATAGATATTCTCATCCGTTGCTTCCGTCAGTTGTTTCACAGCAGAAAGCCAAACAGGACTGACAAAACCACTGAGCTGGCGGCGGAAGAAGTCACTGACGAAAGCTTGTTGTTCTTCGTCCAGTTCATTTTCCTTTAGAAGAAAGATGTTCTCTTCACGCAAGCGGTCGGTCACCTCATGAATCGTCCGTTCATACTCTTTGGCATACCTGTTATTCAGTTTGTTGATTTGCTTGATAAGCTGCTTGGCGTGTTCGCTTTCCGAACGAAGACTTTTATCCTCACACTCGGCAATGCGACTGAGGGTTGCCATACGCACACGGAAAAATTCATCCAGATTATTCGAGTAAATTCCAAGAAAGGAAAGTCGCTCAAGTAAAGGAACGTTCGGTTTCATCGCTTCTTGCAAGATGCGGCGGTTGAAATACATCCAGCTTAAATCACGATCTATATGTGGAGCAGAGGCTATTTTCTTATTCATATATCAATTTATAATCATTTATAAAGCCTATTCCTTCCGCTGTTTCTATACAGTTCAGCAACCGCCACTCACAACTGCGCACCCAGCTACGGAAGTTCTCTTCGGGTTGATACTCACTCCTGGCGAACTCCAACAAACGGTCTACCTCAAAATTATCGGAAATAATACCTGCTCCGCCTCGTGCCGCATCATAAGCGTTACAATCCTGTTCGCCGGCACCATCAGCAAAGGCTTACCCAGATACATAGCCTCACAAACGGATTCAAAGCCTGCCGTAGTGGCATACGCCCGGCAACCCGACATATAACGAAGGAATTTTTCGTCATCCAACTGATGAAATGACAATGTTTCATCCATCCTGCATACTTCCGGTTCATCCGGTTTGTCCCAGAAGAAGTGCAAAGGCACTTCAGGGTGCTGCTCATGCCACTGGGAGATACTTTCTCCAAATCCGGCATTAACCATATAACCGTGTACATACTCTCCGGAAGCAGCTTCACAACAAAGCACTTCGTGCCGCAGCAAAGGCGGTACCACACGTATATGTGCTTCTTCGTCCGTTTCCATCGGACGGAATGAGAGAGCCAGCTTCTCTTTAGCTCCGATACACGTGAGTCGCGTAAAAAAACGGAGCATCAGCAGGCTCACGGGATTCTTTTGGGGAAACTCAAAGTCATGATGCAGGAAAAGATATTGATGACCGACGCTGATCTGCGGTACCGAGGGACGGAAAAAGAGATAAGTCAAGCCCGTCAACAACTCATAAAAGTTGATTACGAGGTCCGCATCAGTTTCATGGATACGCCGGTGAATATAACAGATGCTACGCAGATAAGCAGGAACTTGCATCAGATTATATGCGATACTGCGAGACATGCTGACCCGCTTATTAGCAGGCGTAGGCAGAAAGTTCGGACTGAGAAAGCGTTTCACAGGTGCCTGTATGCTGCGGTTGAAGAAACCCGGCAGGCGACGGGTATTGCTCTTCCCCACCAGTACTTCTACTACCTCGTGCCCGTTGCGCCGTAGAATTTCTTCCAGCGTGATGGCTTGCGTCAGATGACCGCGGCCCTCTCCTTGAACAATAAAAAGAACTTTCATCTTTATATTTATAATTTAGTAATTTACGATTTATAATTCACGATTTTAACTACAGAGGCGCTCTTCAGACTTTTCATTCATCAGCATATCCTCGTACCGTAACACTTCCCAATTTCCTTCCTCATCCTCTACGAGTGCCGAAAGAGTTTCCACCCAGTCACCGGAGTTAAGGTAGTGTATATCATCATAATAAGTATTTGCCGGATGATGAATGTGCCCGCAAATGATACCGTCGCATTTACGTGTACGGGCAAACTTCACCAGTTCCTCCTCAAAATCGGAAATATAAGAAACAGCGGATTTTACTTTTTGTTTAATCGCTTGTGACAAAGAATAATAAGGTTGTCCATGACGGGCACGATACACATTATAAATACGGTTCAGCCATAATAGAAATGTATATCCCACATCTCCCAACTGTGCCAGCCACTTCATCCGTGTAGTGACGGTATCAAAAATATCTCCATGCGTCACAAAATAACGCCGACCGTGACTCTCGTGAATGAAATCCCTTACAATCTTTATATTATAGAATGTCATCGGTGCCAACCCATCCAGGAAATCATCGTGGTTACCACGAACATAGATCACTTCTGTTCCCTGCTTTTCCATCATCTTCATGATAACTTTGAAGAAGTCCGTATGCTTTGCCTGCCACTTCCGGGTGCCGCCTTTGCTCAAGGCCCAGCCGTCGATAATGTCACCATTCAGTATCAATCGCCGGCAGTTGACGGATTTCAGAAAGTTGCTTACTTCAACAGTTTTTGAGTGAGAGGTACCCAAATGGATATCAGACAACACAATGGTAGAATAAAAAGTACGTAATCTCATAGTGTCTGTATTTTTAGTTGCAGGCAAAGGTCAGTTATTCGTATTACGCCGATATGTAGAAAATATGACAAGTATCTTTCATTTTTTTCGCTGAACTTCCTTATCTTTACCCCTCAAAAGAAACTCTCGTATGAAAAAACCCGGAAATATCCTCATTGTCGATGATAACCGCGGTGTGCTCACCGCTGTGCAACTGCTGTTGAAACCCCATTTCGAAAAGATCATCACGCTCACTTCACCTGTCACACTTACCTCTGTGTTGCGTGAAGAAACTCCATCGGTAGTGTTACTGGACATGAACTTTACATCAGGCATCAATACCGGAAACGAAGGATTATTCTGGTTGCAGGAGATCAAACGCCTTCGTCCCTCCTTGCCTGTGGTTCTTTTCACTGCCTATGGAGATATTGATCTTGCCGTGCGTGGCATTAAAGAAGGGGCTACAGACTTTATTGTCAAGCCATGGGATAATCAAAAGCTGGTGGAAACCTTACTGAATGCAGCCCAAGCCATTCATAATAAGAATAACGGAAAAAGTGCCTCGCCCGTAACCCCTGCCATGTATTGGGGAGAAAGTCCCATCATGCAGCAACTGCGCTCGCTGGTAGAGAAAGTCGCCATAACCAATGCAAATATACTTATCACCGGAGAAAACGGTACGGGAAAAGAGATGCTGGCACGTGAAATTCATGCACTTTCTTCCCGCCGTACGAAAGAAATGATTGCCGTAGACATGGGAGCCATCACCGAAAGCCTCTTTGAAAGCGAGCTTTTCGGGCATACAAAAGGCTCTTTCACAGATGCATACGCTGACCGTCCCGGTAAGTTCGAAACAGCAGACCATAGCACACTGTTTCTCGATGAAATCGGCAATTTACCCTATCACCTGCAAGCCAAACTACTGACCGTATTGCAACGCCGCAGTATTGTCCGTGTAGGCAGCAACCTGCCTATCGCTGTTGACATCCGTCTGATTTGTGCCACCAACCGCAACTTGAACGAGATGGTACAACGCAATGAATTCCGTGAAGATTTGCTTTACCGCATCAATACTATCCATCTTGAAATTCCGCCTTTGCGCGAACGGCCGGAAGACATTCTTCCTCTTGCCGAACGCTTTATAACACGCTTCTGCAAGCAATATGACAAAGCATTATTACGGCTTTCCGATGCTGCCTGTACCAAATTGAAAACACATCCCTGGTACGGAAATATCCGCGAACTGGAGCATGCCATAGAGAAAGCAGTCATTATCTGCGACGGCAACGAACTGCCGGCAGAACTGTTCCAGCTGCCTAAGCGTCCCGAAACCTCACGCACCGGAAGCGATGCCGGTACAGAAGCAGCCACCCTTGAAGAAATGGAACGGAAAATGATACAGAAAGCTTTGGATACCTGTAACGGTAATCTATCCGCTGTTGCCGCACAACTCGGCATCACCCGGCAGACTCTCTATAACAAAATGAAAAAGTTCGGATTATGAAACATTACTACCGATACATCACCGACCGCTACCTTTTCCGTATCGTCACCTCTCTCCTGTTGGCGGGAGCTGTCACGGTATCCATTATTTATAAAGACCTTCTATGGATCGTCATCTCTTCCTTGCTGCTGTTAACGAGTCTGCGCTGGCAATGGAAACTGTATCGCCGGCATACACAGAAGGTTCTGTTTCTGCTCGATGCCATTGAAAACAACGATGCATCCATCCATTTCTCCGAACACGAAGATATTCCGGACAACCATATTGTAAACCAAGCCCTGAACCGCGTTGCTTCTATATTATATAATGTAAAGAGCGAAACGGCACAACAGGAAAAGTATTACGAACTCATTCTCGACTGCATCAATACCGGTATCCTGGTACTGAACGATGCAGGTGCTGTTTACCAGAAAAATAACGAAGCCCTCCGCCTGTTAGGCCTGGAAGTCTTCACCCATGTCAGCCAACTTAACCGTATTGATGCAAACCTTATGGGACTTTTCGCCCATTGCCACCCCGGAGATAAGTTGCAAACTCGCCTGTCCAACGAACGCGGCACAGTCAATCTCTCCATCCGCGTCTCCGACATAACCATCCGTCAGGAGCATTTCCGCATCCTTGCCCTGAATGATATCAATAACGAACTGGATGAAAAGGAAATCGACTCCTGGATACGCCTGACCCGTGTACTGACACATGAAATTATGAATTCCGTCACTCCTATCACTTCACTGAGCGATACATTGCTGACGCTGATACAAGGAAGTGAAGAATTAAAAGCAAAAAGTGAATCCATCTCTTCCGACAAAGAAACTGCTGACGAAATCCGCAATGGCCTGCACACCATCAGCACCACGGGCAAAGGACTTCTCTCTTTTGTAGAAAATTACCGCCGTTTCACCCGTATCCCCAAACCGGAACCTTCCTTGTTCTACGTCAAAGGTTTTATCAACCGCATGGTGGAACTGGCACGGCATCAATATCCTGATTCCCATATCACTTTCCACTCCCACATCACTCCGGATGATCTTATTCTTTATGCAGATGAGAACCTTATCTCACAGGTACTCATCAACTTATTGAAAAATGCCATTCAGGCCATCGAGGCAGCAGAAATTCCGGAAGGTATCATCACCTTACACGCTTATTGCAATGAAAATGAAGCCGTACTCATCGAAGTATCCAATAACGGTCCTGCCATTCCTCCTGAAGTAGCAGAACACATTTTCATACCTTTCTTCACCACAAAAGAAGGTGGCAGCGGCATCGGTTTGAGTATTTCCCGTCAAATTATGCGCCTGTCAGGTGGCAGCCTTTCCCTGCATCCCGGAAAGGAAACTATGTTTGTGCTAAAATTCAATTAAGAAAATTTGTAATGAAGGATTATATGAAAAGAAAGTAAAATTCAATCTGAACATTTTACACCTTGCAATTGTTTAAAAATAGACGTAACTTTGCTTTGCGATAACTAAATCCTTGAATAAACAACTTAAATAATACCTAATTTATGATTTTTACAGCAGAAAACATTCTTTTAATTGGTTCTATCTTACTTTTCATTAGTATTATTGTCGGCAAGACCGGCTATCGATTCGGAGTCCCTGCCCTGTTACTGTTCCTTGTCGTCGGCATGATTTTCGGTAGCGATGGTTTCGGACTACAGTTTCATAACGCTAAAGAAGCACAATTTATTGGTATGGTTGCTCTTAGCGTTATTTTGTTTTCCGGCGGTATGGATACTAAATTCAGCGAAATTAAACCGATTCTTGTTCCGGGTATTGTCCTCTCCACATTCGGCGTACTGCTTACCGCCGTCTTTACAGGATTCTTCATCTGGTGGATCTCCGGCATGAGTTGGTCAAATATTTATCTTCCTATCACTACATCCCTACTACTTGCTTCCACCATGTCATCTACTGATTCCGCTTCTGTATTCGCCATCTTGCGTTCGCAGAAAATGAATCTGAAACATAACCTTCGTCCCATGCTGGAGCTCGAAAGTGGTAGTAATGACCCCATGGCTTACATGCTTACCATCGTGCTGATACAGTTCATACAATCCGGTGGAATGGGTATTGCAGGTATCTTCGGTTCATTCGTTATCCAATTTATAGTAGGTGCGGCTGCCGGATACCTTCTCGGCAAACTTGCCATCCTCATGCTGAATAAACTCAACATTGATAATCAGGCCCTTTATCCCATCCTTCTGCTTGCATTTGTATTTTTCACTTTCTCCATTACCGATCTTCTGAAAGGAAATGGTTACCTCGCCGTTTACATTGCCGGTATTATGGTAGGTAACAACAAGATAATGCATCGCAAAGAGATTTATACCTTCATGGATGGATTGACCTGGCTGTTCCAAATCATCATGTTCCTTTGCCTCGGTTTGTTGGTAAATCCTCACGAATTACTCGATATCGCTTTAGTAGCAACACTTATCGGTGTATTTATGATTGTTATTGGTCGTCCGCTCAGTGTCTTCCTCTGCTTGCTGCCTTTCGGTAAGAAGATTACAAACCGTTCGCGACTTTTCGTTTCCTGGGTAGGTTTACGCGGAGCAGTGCCTATCATCTTCGCCACTTATCCGGTAGTAGCGCAAGTACCGGGTGCCGACGTGATCTTCAATATCGTATTCTTTATCACGATTGTTTCTCTCGTTATCCAAGGTACTACCGTTTCCTTAGCTGCCCGCTTACTGAAACTTTCTACCCCGTTGGAAAAGACCGGTAATGAATTCGGTGTGGAATTGCCCGAAGAAATAGATAGTGATCTCAGCGATATGACCGTTACCACGGAGATGCTGGAAGAAGGCGATACCCTGAAGGATATCACTCTGCCTAATGGAGCACTCGTAATGATTGTGAAACGAGGCACGGAATTCCTGATACCGAACGGATCGCTGAAATTACATTTGGGGGATAAGTTGTTGCTGATTTCGGATAAGAAGAGTAGTGATTAATATGTGTGTACTTTTTCTTTCGTTTGCCCGAAAGAAAAAGATACCAAAAAGAAAGGGCACGGGCTACGTCTACGGTGCTACTCCGATACTGCCATGCGCAGACGGGGCTCGAACTCGCTACGCTCAAACAGATCGCCCCTTACCTGCGCCTGACAATATCTCCGCCTAACGCACCTACGCCTATGCCCGAAGGCTGCGCGGTAGAGTGCTGCGCGATATTCCCCCATTTACACCGAATGGTCTCCCGGCCTCACTGTAGGGGCGTTAAGCGTAGAAAGTGTTTTCGGCGTTAAGAAGGGCAGGCTGTTTGAGCGAAGCGAGTTCCTGCCCTTTAGCTGAAAATACTTTCGGAGTAGCCCCGGAAGTGCAGCCTTGATTTTTTCTTTGGTATCTTTCTTTTGCATCAAGGCAAAAGAAAGTACAATTGGTTATTTTTTCTTTTTCTTTCGCCTCCCACCAAAGAATAAATATATAAACTTGCACGACATCACATTTAGCTCTATATTTGCGCAGTTTTAACTAAAGTGTGCAAATTTAACAGATGGAACAGGAACAACACTTCATTGATTACATTGAACAAAGCATCATTCGGAACTGGAACTTAAACGCCTTGACTGACTATAAAGGTGCTACTCTCCAATATAAAGACGTGGCTCGCAAGATTGCAAAATTCCATATTGTACTGGAAAGTGCCGGTATCCAGCCGGGTGATAAAATTGCCGTCTGCGGTCGTAACAGTGCACACTGGGCAGTTACTTTCCTGGCAACCATCACTTATGGAGCTGTTATTGTGCCTATCCTTCACGAATTTAAAGCGGATAATATACATAATATCGTCAATCACTCAGAAGCCAGACTGCTTTTTGTGGGAGATCAGGTATGGGAAAACCTGAATGAGGACGCCATGCCACAATTGCTGGGCGTTATTCTGATGACTGAATTCACCCCTGTAGTCTGTCGCGACAAACGATTGATGGAAGCTTTCGAGCACCGCAATACACTCTACGGACAACGCTATCCTAAAAACTTCCGTCCCGAACACATCTGTTATCGGAAGGATGAACCGGAAGAACTTGCCATCATTAACTATACCTCCGGTACTACCGGATATTCCAAAGGTGTTATGCTCCCCTATCGCAGCCTTTGGTCCAACGTGAATTACTGCCATGAGATGCTTCCGGTGAAACCGGGCGATAATATGGTTGCCATGCTTCCTATGGGACATGTGTTCGGAATGACTTATGATTTCCTTTACGGTTTTTCAGCCGGGGCACACCTCTACTTCCTCACTCGTATGCCGACTCCTAAAATTATCGCACAGTCTTTCGCTGAAATCAAACCACGTGTCATCTCATGCGTGCCTCTGATTGTAGAAAAGATTATCAAGAAGAATATTCT
>OGNI01001104.1_pt1 | contig 15879 bp, 14 predicted proteins | sample 1573421 | NCBI WGS metagenome assembly OGNI01 (sample SAMEA2581928, study PRJEB24529) | metagenome | biome: Human gut stool | place: China | collected 2011
CGCTTGGAGATAACTCCAGAACCCGCCGGAGGCCACGACGCTGCACACGACGGTGATGAGCAATTTGGCCCACTCGTCCATCTTAAACACCTCCCTTACGCGATTAAACGATCCAGCTCGTAAGGTATAAACATCCAGGCATCCTCTCCCATAACTTCATACGCGATACTGAATATCCGCATCCCGTAATCCGCTATGAAATTGCACACCCATTCTTCAGCTTCCATCCAATACTGTCGTTTAACAGCTTTGTGAATATCAGGCAAAAGCCCGTAAGAAAACAAAGCAGCATGACCAAGCTCATGAATCAGCACCGTCTCCAGTTCTTGCCCACTCAAAACGTCGGAAATATAAATCCTCATTACGGTAGGGTCCGTAGTGGCAAGTGTGCTGGCTCCGGTCCTATCCACGAGCTTGGCGCTGCCTGGGTTTACGAAAGCTATATGCCACAAATATCCATTCATGACAAAGCTCTTCATAACCGTAAATCTTTAACGACCTTTAGACGGTCAACTCTCCAACAAGCGCTGTCAAGTCGGCTTTCATCCGCTTCTTCAGCTCAGGATCAGAGGACGACCAGATAGTCCGGATCGATTCAAGCGTATTTGCAATGTGCTCCCTCGCATGTCGATTCATTTCCTCTTTATCCTCACTCTTGTTGGAATCGTGGTAATGATGTCTCGAAACATCCCACTCACGGTAAGCGGTTCCGAACTTCTCATTTTTATCATCCATCATTTTACGGTTAGGCGTGTACCCCATGCGATAGCGGCGAGGATCAAACTGGTCAGTATCGGCCATGTGATCCATCTCCCACCACTCGGGCATCTCCATACCGTCACGGTCGTCCATATAACGGTCCAGTCCGCGAACATAGCCATAGCGGCCACGGGACTTACCTTCTTCCATCGCCTTCTCCACAGTCCGATAATAGTGGGCTTTCGCCTCGTAATAATCAGTCTGGGCAAAGTCTTTGATCATATCGACAACCTCGCCGGCTTCTTCTGCATCGACATTGCCGACACCGCCGGACATCTGGGTCTTGAGTGCATCGATCAGTGTGCATTTCAGCTCGCACAGATCCATATTCTTCTCGTTCTCAGCCATCGTTACTCACCTCCTCAACCGCACATCTTGCTGATAGCAAGCATGGGGTTCGCAGAGACAACAATGTCCGTAGTCCCAGTGTTCACAACGGTCACGCGGTCGTAGTCACAGCACGAGTTAAAGACCGGCAGACAGATGGACACCTGCCCTACAGTGTTCGCGGTCTCAGGGGTAAATATCATAGTCGTTTCCGGCATGACGTCCCCGCCCAGAGCCAAAGCGAGCTGTACAGGTGTTGCAGCAGTAGCCCCGGTCACATTCGCATGGAACGAGACCATATAGGCGCCGCTGCGATTCAGTTTTACACTTCCTGTGCCTTTCCGATGGCACGTAGAGCAATTGGTGTTCGCAAGCACCGAGTTAAAAGTAAGTGCTGCTCCAGTGGCAACAGTCTGCTCAGTGGTATTCGTCAGCTTAATCATCAAGCTACCCTCCCTATCTCAAAATATAAAGGAGAGACCCCGGTCAAGGAGCCTCTCCATTTTGATTTAAGCACTCATGCCGCAGCAACCGGCAGTCTGGCACGGCAAGGTACCAGTCCCGGCATACGGATTCGTGACGATATAGGCAGGATTTACAGGAGGACGCAGCTGGTTCACGAGGTAGTTGTTCTGAGCCTGCTGAGAAGCGGACAGATCAGCAGCGGCCAGGCGAGAACGAAGCTGAGCAATCGTGTCATCCTTGGCAGCCATCTGGTTCGCCACAATCTCATCATGCAGCTGACGGTAGTTTGCATTGTCATTCTGCATGATCGCCTGGGTCTGCTGGGCGATAGCATTCGTGATAGCACAGGTGTTAGTGGCCATCTGATACTGAATCTGAGCCTGGCCCTGCTTATTCTGGCAGCAGCAATCGGCAAGCTGAGTCTGCAGAGCATTAGTGTTCTGCATAGCCGCTACGTTATTGGCATTGATGGCCTGCTGCAGACCAAAGTTGCCCTGGAGCATCGCGGTATTCACACCGTTGAAGCCCGTCAGCATACCATTGTTCACAGCATAGAAACCATCACACATGCCGTAATTGATGCCGTCGAGCTTCGAGATGATGTTCTGGGTATCAAAACCGCGCTGGATGTCAGCCTGGGTAGCAGCCGTAGCAACATAGCCACCACCGTTGCCGTAACCACCATTAGCACCCCAGCCATAGCCGCCGAAGCCGCCCCACATGGCAAGCAGGATAATGATGATCCACCAGCCGTTACCGCCCCAACCGCCATCACGGTCGTTACCAGTCACAGCAGCAATATCGGAAAGAGAGGGCATATTCGCGTTAAACATAAGATTTTCCTCCTTCATAAGGAATGTAGAGTGAAAGAAACGGACTATCATAAGTCTTTCTTACTCAACCTATCTGCGCGCATTGATAGGCCTTTCTCAAAGACCTATAATCAAATGAATGGATTCCTTTTGCGTTCAGACATCCTTAGAATTTGTACTTCTCTTAATTTTCAACGTCCTTACTTTCTGATGCCAAAGAACTTAAAGGCCTGGCTCATCGCCTGGTCTTTTGTCATTCCATAGGTCTTCAGAATATTATTTGCAACTTCCTGCCCTTTTGCACTGTCCCCATTTTGAATGATCTCCAGATACTGCTTAGCCATAGGGTTATTCATTACCTGGGGATTATTCTGGATCATCTGCATAGCAAATTTGGCAGGGTCAAACATGGTTAATACCTCTCTTTCTTGTAAATAACGATTAAGTTCTAAGCCACCAAGTCATCGTTACATCGGAAGTCGGCTTTTCTTCAACAAGTACGGTTATAGAGTTGCTTCCGGTGTACACAAGACCACCGTTGATCACGTTTGCAGCTTCGGCAAGTGCTACTTTAGTGGCAAGAACCGAGCTATCACTAGGACTTCCAAATCCAAGAAACATTGAATTTGCAGTGATTGTTGGAGCAACCGAAATTTTCTTTACTGGAGTGACAACTTGTCGATATGCAAACCCTTGCGCTTGCTCATCAGAAGTCGCCGTATTCCAGCTGTCTACATAAAATGTAGCACTGTATTCCCATGGCAATGCCGCATACACGATTTTGTTCTGCACCGGGTTGGCGCTGCTGCTGGACAGTGCGGCATCGACCGTGGTTTTGTTAGCACCTGATTCAATGCCGCTCAGCTTGGAATACTGGGTCGAGCTCATCAGGCCATTGCTGTAGGCCGAGGCCAGGCTGTAGGTCGTGTTGGAACTCGGGATGCCCAGGGCGGTGATGTCGCTTTTCTGCACAGCAGAAACATTGGTGACGTGCCCCAGCTTATCCACGGTGATTTTGTACAGGCCGCTGGCCCGGGCGGTATGCGACGGGTGGGTATACTTGTTTGCGCCATCGGCGATGCCTTTCAGCTTTGTCACAGCGCTGGACGGCATCAGGCCAGCGGACGTTTCTGTGGCCTCAGATTTACTCCAGGTTCCATCACCTTTCAAGTAACTATCCTTATCAGCAGAAGTCGGTGCCGGGACAAGGCCCGACGTACCGTCAGAGGTAGTCGTGGCACCTGTAAATACATCAGCCACCATAATCTCATTGATCTTTGCGGCATAGCCATCAATCGTAAGGTCTGATGGGACAGAAACACCTTTATTTTTGATGGCAGCCGCAATATCCTTTTTCGCCGTACTCAATCTGGTAATTTCATTTTGAATACTCACGCTGCCACCCTCTTTCAGATAGCCATAAGTGCTTCTTCAATGTCGTTGGTAAGGCTTACTGTACCGCCAGAAGTATAGCCGGCGGCAATTGTAACGCTCGTAGTAGTCAGACCATCAATGGTCTTGGCAATAGCTCCATTGTTGGCCATAGTGCCTTCAACAACAGCGCCGGTGGACGAAACAATCTTCTTCCCTGCCAGAATATCACCAGCCGCAGCAGTAACACTGCTCACGTCTTGGTATTTAGCGGGGATAGCCGCCACGGTAACTTTGCTCAGAACACTTCCCGCAGTGGGAGTGATATTCTGCTCAGCTTTAGTCGGGGTGGCAGTCTTCTGCTCCGTTACGATTTTCACAACACCTTTGCCATTGTGATAACCGGCAGGAACCGTATAGGAAGGCGTAGTTGCATCAAGGGTCTTCTCTACGGCACCATTATTAGGCATGGTACCTGCAATCTGCTTTCCGGTCTTGTCGACAATAACTTTTCCGGTAAGCACATCTCCTGCTGCAGCAGTCACACTCGTGACATTCTGGTAAGAGTCAGGAATGGCGTTGACCGTAACATCACTGAGGCCATAGTAACCTTCATCTGCAGTAATCTGCTGGTTTGCCTTGGTCGGAGTTACAGTCTTGCTCTGCAAGCTATAGTTACCGCCGCCTGCTACGCCGCTTACTGTACCAGTGCCATCGTGGTAGCCCTTTGGAATGGTGTAGGTCTCGCCTTCCTTGACACTGGTTGAGACACTTCCCTGATTCGTAATAGAATCGAATGCTGAAGCGAGGTCATCCAGGTTCGAGGCAGTAGTAATTGCCTTAGAAACGGTATCAACATCGGCCTTGGTAGATAACTTCAGCTCGATAGCCTTGGTTCGTAAGAGGTCGCGATCAGACTGAATTCTTGTGATTTCTGTTGCAATGCTCATGTTTGTTTACTCCTTCAAATACCACTCAAAAGGACTCCAATATTTCCGACAATTGTATCTACGGCGGCACTGGAAATAGGTCGAGTATTGTCTTTTTCAGCGTCGCTCGCCACATCTACAGACAAGACCTTTGTGCTTTGATCATAGAGCAATCCGTTTCCTATTTTAAAATCGATCACGGTTCCGCCCGATTCTTTAGGCGTTTCCCATCCAATATCCAGGTCTTTGTCACTAAGCTTAGTAAAGACCTGCCCTTTTGTGCCCCCTTTGGCCAGATTTCGCAGGAATTCAGCGATGGCCATGATCTGCTCAAGCAATGTTACATCTTTTTCATCAGGTTCATCGAAATCGATGCTGCTATGAGACTTAAGATAATAAGGAAGATCGCAAGTGACGAGGCAAGTTCCGTCTTTGTAACCGGCAAATACAATAGCTCCAAATCCGCAGCATCCTGCCGTAGCATCTTTCGGCACAAGAATGGACGAGTCGGTAAGTAGCACCGTTCGCTTTACTTTTTTAGGAGAAATGAACGTAACATATACACTCATATCTTCCCAGCCAGCTTCTTGTATAATGCTGATGCGCTCATGTCCGTAGCTTCCGCATGTGCCAAGCTCAAGGTATTTTTTCGGGCTGTCCTTAATGGCAGCAGTATATTCGTTCAGAACGATTGTATTTGCCATCTCAGTCGCTCCTGTTCATTCCGGATGTGGAACTTCCTCCACCTTCACCGGTTCATTTTGATTTGGTCTTTGCTTATGCTTATTCTTAAAAAGGTACCGCTCTACTTTATTCAGCCTCTCCGAAATATCCGATAGACTCACAGCAGATTCGTCAATTTGTTTCTTCGGCTGCTCCAAAACGAACTTCACCGTCTGGATTTGCCCGTTGGAGGTCCACCATTTCCCGTACACACAACTCCAGTCGTGCATTGGAAATAAACTCACGCTGCCATCCATCGGTACTTCTTGCGGCATAATCTCATCGGGCGAATAAATCATCCTGCCTGGGATAGTCCGGGGTCTGTTCATCGGAACACTGCCAATGCCGGGGACCGCAGGATACTGGGGCTGAAAACCCGGCATATTCACAGGCTGCTGCATCGTGCCAATTTGACTTCCTTGGGGCATAATCCCCGGCATGGTTGTGTTCATAAGGCTCTCCTTTTAAGATTCGCTTAGCTTCTTCTCAACGGCATCACGCCAACGCTCCGGCACGTCAAGAATCGTAAATTTGCCAAGTCTGATCTGGCATACATAAAAACGCACCATTATTCGCCACCTCCGGCCATCATCATAGCCAGTTCAGCGATAGCTGCGGCATTGGCGTCTACCTGCTCCTGAAGCGAGGGTTTTGTCATTTCAGCCAGCTCTTCAGCGGTATAAGCATGATAAAACTGGCAATCCTCGTAGATGTCCCGGCCGGGAATGAACCGTCGAAGCCCCTCCGGGCAGTCTCCCGTAACCGTGCCAGGCATGACCTCGTAGGTATCTTCAACATGCCCTGTCACCATCCGCCCGGCATACAGATGCCCTTTGGTAAGGTCGGGGGCAGTCAGCTCGGCCTTTGTGGTTTCATCGTAGATTTTCATTTTTTATCTTTAAGCTCCTTTCTATTGAATTTTTGGTATACAAATTAGAATAGTATAACTGCATTTACGCCAACATACTCGGCAGCTCTGTGTACGACAACGCGATAATATTTATGTTTACTAGGATTTAGGCACATATTGATTTGATCGCCAAGCATCGGCAACTGTGCGTAACTATTTTTTCGGATATTCACTGCATCATCAACTTTGGTGAAATTTGTGCCATCATTCGAGAAATAAAGTTCAGCACTTTTTGGCCCATTCACACCGTAACTGCTATAATTAGGGCCAATAACAAAAACAGCATGAACAGCCGTCGGTTCTGGCAATTCGATGTCAATCTGCCCATCTTTTCCAGAACCAAAATGGCATACGTTTTCGTTGTACCCGTCTTCAGTCCAGTTATAAACGCGATAATTGTGGTTAAACATATACCAGGCTGCTCCAGCGCTAGCATCATTTCCGCTTAAAGACTTCATGCTAACTTTATAACCGTTTTGTGAATTAGAGCTCATTGCCGGAATAATATTTGTCAGTTCAGTGCTTTTTTTAGATGTCCCGACTCCAGCCATTCTCGGTGCTACACCCATCAGCAGTACCCCCGCGCAGCACATGCCGCAGATTTCTTACAATGTTTCATGCTAAACCTCCTTACTCTGCTATCTCCCACCGGACAGTAATATCGCAGGTTGGTTTTTCTTTTACATACGTTGTGACATGCTGGTAGGAACTGACAGTCACCCCATCGTTAATAATGCCAAGAGCCTCTGTAAGAGTTTCATCAGTTTTTGCAACTTTAGTTGGCGTAAACCCGCATCCTGACATAAACGTGCTCGATGCTGTAACATTAGGGGCTGACGATTTCTCTGGCTTCACAGCGATTGACTGCTTATACGGATAGTCGGTTACTCCATCACTATATGCGGAAGCTGTCCAACCACTTACACTAAAGGTTCCGCTGTATACATACGGAATCTTCTTTTCGGTTTCGGTGATTTTGTTCAAAAGGTTCCCGGCAACGTCACCGCTTAAGGTCCCTTTGGTATCTTCAAACCATTCGTTGAACTGGGCATTCCACTGGGCCATCTGCTGGTCGATGTTCAGACTTTTCAGCACCCCTGTACAAATCGGACACTCAGATGTACCGACAGCATTCTCGATCTGAGACTGTGAAATGCTGCTGGAACCTGCTTTACGCAAAATATAAGCCAACGGATACTGGTGCACAAACTCAGTGCTCTCCATCGTGGGCTTCGCCGGGTTTGATGCTTCGGTTCCGGTCACAACTTTGATACTGTTTTTACGCACATCAGAAGCAGCGTTCACTTCCAGCACAATGGCATCATAGCGATCCAAAAGCACCGCCGCAGAGCCACAGCTAATAGGCATCGGTGCATCGTTGTAGGTCCAGGTATGATTGAACCAAGCACGCCCACTCGATACGTTTACAGTATTCCCAGTTCCGGCTTTTACAGCAAACGTATCACCAACTGCACCAATAACACCATCATAGATAATGCCATCAAACATCCGGCTCAAATCTTCGGAGTCGTACTTTCGATCTCCATTCAGGCTATTGTAAAAGCCATAACTAAAAGCCATATTGTACAGCCTCCTTTAAGTTTTTGTCAGTGTCGGGGTCGAGAATGTCGGCACGATCGTAGTGCCCGTGGAACTATCCGAGATAACGACCTCAACCACTCTTGTAGTAGCCTTGATTTTGTACTCATTTTGAATCTGTACAATATCTCCGACGAAGAAATCTTTCCCATAGCTGAACATCTCAGTATTCTCAATGTCGCCCTCAAACCCGGTAGCCTGGGTATTTTCCCCAAGTTTATCGTAGCCTCGCTGTTCGAGCTGGGCATTGTATTCGGTGGCAGATAGAGTCTTACCTCTTGTCTTGGTGCTCAAATCCCGGGCGTCCACAAACAGCTCTCGCCTGTCCATCCCACTGGGGAACGCCTCAACACCGTTACCGTATACACTCTTGAATTTTCGGTCCGAGCCTTCTCCTTCCCCGCCAACCAGTGCTACATTCTTAAGCTCCGCAGAACTTTCGTAGTAGTTCGAGTTGACCAGGTTTTCAAAGTTCGGGCTAAAGATCACGTACGGCAGTTTCTTTTGGTTATAGGAACGGTCCGTGCCGAAATACAAAGAAAACTCGAACTTAAGGTCACTGTTTAAGATAACCTTAAATCCGAGTTCATTCGTTTCGCAAAGAGATTTAATAGCATCGTAGAGATTGTCGCCCGTATACTGGGCATCTACTGTCAGCTTCGTAATTGCTTCGTCAGTGCTTTCCTTAAAAACAAAATTCGGGATCTTCCGCTTCTCGTCACTCGGCGAAATGATGTTTTCTGTAAGAAGTTTCTTGATCCCGTCCTGTAAACTGCCGCTAAGGGTCGTCTGGGTCCAGATAATACGCCGGTCTAAAATAGACTCAAGGCTCCTCCCCGTCACAGTAACGTGGCTGCCATCCTCCGCATCGCTCTCGATATCGTTCTTCTCGATAATCATAAGATGCTCAGATTCGGCGCTCCAAATATAATACCCGTCTTTGGTAAAGTTGAAAAATGCTGCACTGACAGGGGCATAAAGCTCAAAGTCTCCGTAGCCGGTGTAACGGTCAGTCCAGATAAAAGACTCATAGTCGTCAATTACGGCTACCGACTTAAAGTCCTTGGCCATAATCAGCGTTTCCATTTAAATACCCTCATACAAAGAAGAATAGTTTATTTTGAAATCCAGGTAGTCGCTGCCCTCATCCGCAGTATAGCCGAAAATGTTGTCGCCTTTTGACAGCATAAACCAGTCGTCATCTTTGCCAATACAGTTCAGGATGTTAGTCGTAACACCATCACGCAAAAGCTCGATCGATTTGTGGCCCTTCACAGTCGAAATCGTAATTGTATCGCCGTTCACAATGCCGGAACCAGTAAAGCTCACAAGCTCATCGTGGCTGATAGCCATTTTCTCTCTGGTTCGCACATTGTAAATCGTAAGGTTTTTTACTGTGCCGATCGCTTCAATGGTGATAGTAATTCCCTGCTCCGCATCGCCGTCATAGTAAACGACATTTTCTTTGCGCCGCTCGATAATGCCAAACTCGATCTTATCCTCAGTCAGCGATTCGTTAGAGAAAGGAAACTCGAAATTAGGCGCCACACCATGAAATACTACCTCTCGAATTCCGTCATCGCCTGCCGACTTCCAATACGGATTCGGGCAAACGATACTGACCTGAATGTCTTCGTTTTCACTAAAGATATTTGGTTCATTGGATTCGGGGTAGCCTTCCACAATGCAGCGCCGGTTATCGGTCTCAATCTCAAGTTGCAAATACTTCTTCACAGGAAAATACTTGTAACTCAAATGTCGTGCATCTTCAATGGTAGGTGCTCCATGCAGGATAAGATACAAAACAATGTTTCGTTCAGTAGATCGGGCAGAGTTAAACTTAGAACCGTCATTTGTGGCAATTTCCGTTGTATTGATGTTGGCTTTGGGCGGACCAAGCCCTTCAATCTTCTCAATCTCAAAGGGTCCGTCATTCCAGATGAGAGGAATGGTCAACGATTCGCCCATGTAGTTCGTGACTTTCACGGATTTAATCATGCTTTTCCTCTTTCCTTCATCATGGCAAACTGGTTGTTCGTCTGGCGGTACAAATCAATCCGGCTCAGTGCCTTCGGGCTGTAGTTATTCTGCGTAAAGTTGTAGGTAGTAGCCCCGCCATTTTGATTCTGGCTGGGGTTCACATTCTCAGCATACTTATCCGCAGGGGCTGCCTTCCGTACACGGTCAATGCTGCCGGCAAGGTTCATGCTGCGGTTTGCAAAACTCCGATCAAACGCATTAAGGCCACTATCCACCTCATCCATATCCAAAACCGGCCGGATGGTAGGCTCGTACTCGAAATCCTCATCCATCGTAGCGGCAATGTTCTCAGCAATGATTTGTGCAGTGGAAATAGCTTCCGTCGCAATATTCTCACTGGCTTTTGCAACTGTATCAGCATAGTCGAGGATACCGTTTGCAAAACCCAAATCAAAGTACCGGCCAAAGCCGTACATCACCTTGGATGGCGAGTTGATTTGTAATTTCTGTTTTGCAGCCTCAAGTGCCTTTCCGGCAACATCTGCTGCGGCATTGATAGCTTCCGATTCACCGGAACGAATACCAGCGGCCAGACCAATTGCCAGGAAGTTGCCTGCCGTATACCAATTGTTGTACTGTTCATGAATAGTGGAAACTACTCCGGTCAAAAGATTTGTGACACTGGTATTAAAATCAGCCTGCTTATTGGCAATCGTGGTGTTCAGAGTCAAACACAACGTATCAATGCTCGCAGCAATCAGAAGGGTGTTCGAGGAAATAGCGGTTGTAACAGATGCTACAAAATTATTCACCAGTGTCTGCGCATTCTCTGCTACACTCGGAGCATTTTCCGTAATGCCAGTGTTAAATGCCTGAATCATCTGGCTGCCAACGGTGCTCATGGATTCTGCTGCCGAGGCAAACATATCCACAAACGAACTGTTGGGTGTAAAGGTATTCAGCGCCTCGCTCAGCATATTAAGAGCTTCAAAGTTGATGTTTCCAACCAGATTCAGTGCATCAACCAGGCTCTCAATGCAGGCAGATGCGTCATTGATAGAGACAACGCTCAGCATCGTACAATTCTGACCGTAGGATACGAGGGCTTCGCCAAAGGCAGTAAGATTGGACGCAAAAGCACCTAGATCTTTCTCGCCCATTAGCCAGGCAATGAACCCACCAGTCGGGTCAATAGACTGGGACATAGCAATGATTGTGTTCACCGCATTCTCGCTTGCCATTACAGCATTTGAATCAAATGCACTGCCGCCATACCCACCAGAAATAATCTGACTATAGCGGACCATCGCTCTTGCAAAAGTAACAAGCTGGGTCCCAAGTTGATCGAAGTCTAACTCGCCAGAAATCAAACTCTTTGCTCCTCCGAAACGAGGAGCACTTTCTGCCAAGTTAATCAAGACATCGCTTGCCGCTTCACTCGCGGTGATCGCGTCCACATTCAGCGCTGCGTTTCCTTCAGAGCCAGTGATTGTCGTACAATATCCAACCATGGCAGTTGCAAAGTCCTTAAGCTGAGAACCAAGTTTGCTTAAGTCAAGATCTCCAGAGATCAAAGATTTAATGCCTCCAAAGTTCGGTGCTTTCCCTGCTAAATCGATCAGAATATCAGCCGCAGCTTTACTTTGTTCAACAGCGGCAGTATCAAGGGTGGCTCCGCCTTCAGCGCCATTGATGATAGAACAGTAATCCACCATTGCCTGCGCAAAAGAAGTTAGCTGACTTCCAAGGTCATCAAGATTCATCGTATTTCCTACGATGTCGCCCCAAAGTCCGCCAGAAACCGGCACATTTGCCATAATATCAGCAATAGCCGAAACTGCCTCAGCACTCGAGGTAAGCCGTTCCACACTTACTCCACTTGTTGCGGCGGCCATGCCCTTGATTGCTTCGCCAAGGTTCTTCAGATTTGTGCCGATTGTCTCGTAGTTGATGCCGCTGGCTGAAAGATTGTTCAGACCAGAAGTAAATCCGCGGCGAGTAAGTTTTTCAGTTGCTTTAACCAACGTATCAACTTTAGAGCCAAAGTTATCATCCAGGTTATGCACAAACTCAACAAACTCTTGCATTCCATCTGCAAAATCCGAAATGTTTTTAGCCATCTTAGGCAACTGGCCAGTAAGTCCCGTGCCAATACCGCCAACGATACTTCCAACAAATGTGCCGAGTGCTTCACCGATTTTACCCATAGCCGTAATGGCGTTGTCAAGATTCTCGCTAAAAATATCAAGCTTCATCAATCCGCCAAGAGCTTCAAGAACGGCAGTAATTGTGGCGATCGCGGCAATAATACCAAGACTTCCGGTTGCAATCCCAACAACGCCCATATTTCCCATAATGGCCATTGCAGCAGAAAGCGCCAGCAATACACTGGACATGGAAACAGCAATGGGCAATACATCTTCAGGATTCGGCAGACTTGCCAACTGATACAGTACAAACCCTATAGCCGCTACAGCCAGCGTAATCATAGCTATAGCTGCAAGCGACCCGCCATCGACGCCCTTAGTAGCGGCAATAGTCAAGGCAAGCATAGCCATGATACTATCCAACGCAACCGTAGATCGAGTCAAGCTGTCGGTATCCATGGTAGACATAACAGCCATCAATGCTGTCAGAGCGGCCATAGAAGCGGAAATTGCAATAATGGCCTTATAACTGCCGGTAGCTTTGCTGCTCAGGGCCATCAGGATTCCGAACATTGCAAAAATGGAAGTAATAACAGCTATGCTTTTTGTAAGTTCGCTGGCTGGGATTTTGCCAATTACATACATCGCACCAGCAAGTACAGCAACAGCTCCGCTCATAGCAAGGATACCTACCCCTGCTTTTACAGAGTTTGCTCCTGCATTCTTTGTCACAGCAATCAACACTGCAAAGAACATGCTCATCAATCCAATGGTAGCAATGCCTTTAGTCAAAGCCGAACTGTTCAAATCATCGATGTTACGGATAACCTCCACCATGATGTACAGGGCAGCACTGATCATCAGCAAAGATTTACCAGCCTTATCCGCATTTGCTCCAGCTTTGCCTACACCAGTAACAACCCATTCCAATGCCAGCATAATTCCGCCAAGCATACCAAGGCCTTTCAGCATGGTCTTCAGCGGCATATCGCTCACTGTCTGGATCATCTTTAGCATCTGTTGTAGTGAATACACAACTGCAATCAGGGATGCGGCTCCTCCCATACTCCCCTTTCCTGCCACTCTGGCAGCTGCCGAAAGAGTAAGCATGATTGTGCTCATTTTGAATAAAGAGGCTGCAATAGAATCCAATGGCATTACACTAATGTCACTAAGTGTCTTTACTACTAGCTTCATGGCAACCGCATAAGCAATCAAGGAAAGTGCCGAGCCGACACTGCCTCCACCAATCTTATTTACAGCCCACATTCCAGCAACCAATGTGCCCATCAGACTGAACATAACCAGCAGATTCTTGGCAAGACTCGAAAAGTCAACATCTAAATCCTGAATCTGTTTAAATGCCAGAATCATCAGAAGCAAGCTGCCAGCCATAGCAATCATCGAAGCTGCGGCCCCAGTGGTATTGCCAAGGAATCCTTTCTTTTCAAGGACACCCAGTGCACCTGTAAGCACGATCAGACCTCCGCCCAAAGCACCAAGAGCAATGGCAGAACTCTGCAACTTGTTCTGATCCAAGAACGTAAGTGCTCCCACCGCAACCGCCAAAATTGCAATGGCCGCTGCAATCTTAATGATACTTCTCGCCTGAATGTCTTTCTGGTAAGCGGTCAAAACACCCTTTACGCTACCAAGCACCCCAACCAGGCTGTCTTTAATACCTTCTGTGGACTTTTTAACAACAGTCAGGGCATCCCCCAGTTTTGTCAAAGAGGCCACAACGGCAATGCCAGTAGCAGCCGTCAGAATCTTTCCAAAACTAAATTTCTTCACACCCTGGCTGGCCAGCTGCTGGAACTGCTCGATAAACCCCTGCAATGGCGCAAACTTCTCTTTTACAGAGCCAACAAACCCGGAAATGTTCTGCTTCAGCTGATCCAGTTTATCAATCACAGCACCAAGCCCGGAACCGGCCGCGTCAGTAAACGACGTAAACAAACTTGATACGCTGCTAAAGTCCAGGCTGTCAAATCCCTTAAAATTCTCAAAGAATTCCTGTACTTTTGGCCCAAAATCATCCAGTCGCTCCTTGCCCTTTTCCAAAAGTTCAAAGAACAACTCTTTAAATTTCTCAATGGCCGTCTGCACAGCAGGCATTCCTGTAAAAGATTTCCACCATTTTGAAACTGCAGTCGCCGCTTTCGTCACAACCGATACCATCGTGGTGAAAATGGTGTTCAGGGTCTGCGCAATCTTTGTGACGATCTGGTGTTCGCTGATCCACTTCTTAATAGACTGCACCCACTTGATTACGGTATCAACCACTGTATCAATGATTTTATTCAGTGTCTCATTCTCTCTGATCCACTTTCGGGTGGCTGTCAAATTCTTACCGATGGACTCCGTATAGTCAAGCACATTCAAATGCACATCGCCCATAACGGCGCTTAAAATTTTAAAAGCCCCATCGGCCAACTTAGAGGTAATATCAGTAACGATACCAAGTACGTCAAACAAGCCTCTCAGCGTATTTTTCAGTTTTTCGGAGTTTTCGTCAGTCAGCACTAACTTCTGGGTAAATTTGTTAATGGCTTCCAGAATAGAATATACCCGTTCAACGGTCGGCGTTGGAAAAGCCTCGCTCCAAGCCGATTTTACAGTCTCGATAGCACCCATCAAGCCGTGCAGCACATTTGAAAACGACTCAACAACCAGATCCCGGCCGGACGGTTTATTCAGGCTTTCAATCAGCTCATTCAGTGGTGTGCCGGTCTCTTCTGCCTGTTTAGCAAGTTCTCTCAGGGCCGCAACCTGGTCATCGGTATAACCAATGGATTTCAGCTGAGCATCACCCAGATCCTCAATTGTGATCTCGGTCCCGGCAAGCATCTTATTGACAATGCCCTGGATCGTTGCGTAGTCCTGCCCGGCCTCAGCCAAAGCCGTCTTACGTGCAGCACCATTGCCATAATTGCCCTGGATAACATCACTGGCAATCTTTTTGTACTCATCAAGTTTACTGGTCAGATCTTCGGTACTTTCTACCGTATCGCTGGTAAATTTCTTTAAAGTCTCGCTTAAGATTCCGGAGGTCAGCCAACCTTTGGAAAGCGACTGTTCAAAGCTTGTCTCATCGTTGATCATCTCGTCAATGGCAACACCATGGGCTTTGGCCGTCTCCATCAGTGCCTGTTTCAAAGTATCGGTGGCGGTCGTAGTCTCCGCAACCGTCTTCCATTGGGCTTCCGTCAAAGCATCGCTTTGCTTGCCCATCAAACGCTCCAGATAATCATTGCGCTCGTTGCCGCCTTCAGCAAATACCTCATAAAGATCATTCGCTAAGTCAGTCCACAACTTAGTAGACTGTTCGGCGTCGCCAAATATCAGTTCAAAAGTCTTCATCCAGCCAGTAGAAACAGCGTCCTTTACAGAGTCGATAGCGTCGTCAAAGGTACGTGCTTCCTGACCGGCTTTAAATACTTTCAAACCAAAGGCATCAACCTTATCACCCATCGCCTCAATGGCTTCCGAGGTAGTGATGATCTCACCTGCATCTGCTTTGTCCTGCACATAGGTATAGATCTGGTCAACGGCCTTGGCGTAATCGTTGTAAACCCGCATCATGACATCGCTGGTAAGCCAAGCGTCATCCGTCAGATGCTCTGCAAACTGGGATTTATTAAAAGCCTTAGAGTTCGCCATCAAAGACTTATAGGTCCCATCAGCATTTTTCTTCAAGGTGCCCAATGCAACACCGGCGTCCAGGCATTTCTGTCTGAATTCATCGGTATCCATGCTTGCATTTTGAATACTCTTGTAATCCTCCTTGCGCATCACACCAGCGCCCATTGCCTGGCTCAGCTGGTACATCGCACGGCTTGCAGTAGTGGCATTCT
>OGNI01001111.1_pt1 | contig 15826 bp, 14 predicted proteins | sample 1573421 | NCBI WGS metagenome assembly OGNI01 (sample SAMEA2581928, study PRJEB24529) | metagenome | biome: Human gut stool | place: China | collected 2011
CTTCACTTCCGTGGTTATGGCAAAGCCGAAAAGGATAATCTGCACCACAGGCATACCCAGCAATATCAGCATGGTTCGCCTGTCGCGGAAGATATGGAAGAATTCCTTTCGGACAAAAGCTATAAATTGTTTCATTGTTCTTACTAATTATGTTATGAATCGTCTAATCCGCCGTACGCACCGCCTCCCGTGCCAACTGCTGGAAAACATCATCCATTGTAGCAACCTTAAATTGCCGTTTCAGTTCATCGGGCGTATCGAGAGCACGGATCACGCCATCCACCATGATAGAGATACGGTCGCAATACTCGGCCTCATCCATGAAGTGGGTGGTGACAAAGACAGTGATTCCCCGGTCGGCAGCCTGATAAATAAGCTCCCAGAACTGGCGACGGGTAGCAGGATCTACCCCACCCGTCGGCTCATCCAGAAAGACGATCTTCGGCTCGTGAAAGATGGAAACGGAGAAAGCAAGTTTCTGTTTCCAGCCCAGCGGCAGACTTTTTACCAGCGTATCACGCTCGGCACTCAGCCCGATGCGTTCCAGAAGTTCATCGGTCTTGCGGACTATTTCATCTTCTGCCATGCCGTAAATCCCGGCAAACAGCCGGATATTCTCCCACACTTTCAGGTCTTCGTAAAGAGAAAACTTTTGGCTCATATAGCCGATATTCTTTTTCACATCCTCCGTCCGGGTAGCGACATCGAAACCGGCTACGCGGGCCGTGCCTCCTGTGGGATGGCTCAATCCAGTAAGCATGCGCATTGCCGTAGTCTTTCCGGCACCGTTGGCACCCAGGAAGCCGAATATCTCGCCACGATGGACTTTGAAAGAGATATGATCCACTGCCGTGAAATTGCCGAAACGTTTGGTGAGCTTATCCACTTCAATGACATATTCATCTTTCTGTTCCACCTTGCCATGTTCCAGCCCCGGCGGACAGAGAATGCTTGCGAACTGGTTCAGAATACGTTCCGGAGTATCTATCCCATGTATCTGCCCCTCATTGATAAAGGCAATGCGGTCACATTGGCGTGCCTCATCAATAATAGGCGTAGAGGCTATGATGGTGATGCCCTGTTCCTTCAACCGGCGAAGCATCCCCCAAAACTCCTTGCGGGAAACAGGATCTACACCTGTTGTCGGCTCCGGTAGTGGGTTCATCCAGAAATAAAATATCCGGTTTATGGATCAAAGCACAACTCAACGCCAGTTTCTGCTTCATACCTCCGGACAAAGCTCCGGCACGGCGTTTGCGGAAAGGCTCTATTTGCTGGTAGATATCCTTCACCAATTCATAATTCTCCTCAATGGTGGTATGGAAAACAGTAGCAAAGAAGTTCAGGTTTTCTTCTACCGTCAAGTCCTGATAAAGGGAGAAGCGTCCCGGCATATAGCCTACGCGACGACGGATTTCTTTATAATCCTTCGCTATATCCAGACCGCACACCGAAGCATTCCCACTATCGGGAAGCAGCAAGGTGGTGAGGATACGGAAAAGAGAAGTCTTCCCCGCCCCGTCAGGCCCGATAATGCCGAACAACTCTCCGGAAGGAACCGTCAAGGAAACACCCTTCAACGCCTCCACCGCCCCATATTTCTTGGTAACGTTATCTACAACAACCGCATGTTCCATAAACTCATCACTTTATCACTTATGAAACTCCACTCCCCCGTACATACCTATCTTCAACAGCCCGTCATTGTGCACGGCAATCTTCACGGCATACACCAGGTTGGCACGTTCATTCTTAGTCAGGATAGTCTTCGGGGTAAATTCCGAGGTATCCGAAATCCAGGTTACTACGCCCGGATACTGCTTATGCTCATCGGTGCCGTAATCGGAGAAGACGGTTACTTTCTGTCCCAGCTTTACCTGCGACAGTTGTTCGGAGGTGATGTAAGCACGAAGGTACATCTGCTCCGTATCGGCCACTTTGAAAAGCGGAGTGCCCATAGCTGTCAGTTCTCCCGCTTCGGCGTACTTTGCCAGTACAGTGCCGATTATCGGAGAGGTGATGTGGCACTTCTTCAACTGGTCTTCCACCTGTGCAACCTGAATACCGACGGATGAACTTTGCCATGTCAGGCTCTGGTGACTGTTGGACAAGGTAGAGTTCTGCGCAACAAGTTGCTTGCGGAGCACTTCAAGCTGATCTTCCGCATCATCCAGTTGTTTCTGGTTTGCCGCACCTACCTTTAGTAAGTTCGCCACACGATTCCGTTCACGTTGGGCGGCAGATATTTGTTCTTTGGTGGCGGCTACCTGTTTCAGGATATCAGGACGCTGTTCTTCGACGGATTTAAGACTCGCCTCCAGTTGCAGCTTCTTCAAGTAGAGCTGTACGGTATCCACTACGCCGACTTCTTCACCGGCCTTCAGCAACATTCCTTCTTCAATATCGAAATAAAGCAGGCGGCCCGAAGCTTCGGCAGATACAAGCACTTCCGTAGTCTCAAACGTTCCTGTTGCATCATATTTCGGGGCACCGTTTCCACAAGAGGAAAAGAGGGCCAATAGGGAACAAAGTCCCAGTAAATTCCTTGATTTCATAATAATCTATATTTTTATGCCTTTAATTATTCAATGTATATTTCAGATTCCAGATGTTCATCAGTAACTGCACCTCATGCAAAGCCTTGGTTTGACGTGCCAGATTCTCAGCTGTGATTTCACGAAGCATATCGGTCACGGTCAGCGTACCGTTCTCCACTTTAGCCTCGGCGGCCTTGCGGATATTGACACGCAAACGGATAATCTCATCATCATCCACCATCTGCCGGCGCATGGACTGGATGGCCGAGCTTTGTTGGGTAGATTCCAGGTTGGTATTGAACAGGAACACATCGCGGCTGGTCTCCAACTTACGGCGGTTGTTATCTATCAGCCTGCGATCATTGCGCAACGTGTAGAGGCTACCGAAGTTCCACGACATACGGACTCCCGCTACATAGTATGCGGAGAAATCATCTTTCAGCATATTCAATCCCGGATTTCCGTAAGCTCCCTGCACGAACAGCCCGAAGCGGGGACGGAAGCGCGTCTTCAATGAAGACTCCTGCACGTTCAATTGTCCGCCTTGGGCATCGAACCAGCGAAGTTCCGGACGGTTGTTCACCAATGAAGTGGATTCAAAAGTATCGGCGGGCTTCTCCAATGTAGTTCCGGAAGCGATATCCTTTCCTATAAAGATAGAGAGCATACTCAGATAGGCCTGCCGCGAAGATTCCAGCTCAATGCGTTTCTGCTTCGTGTTCAATATCTCCACGCTTACGGCATCCAGATCGCTCTGATTGGCAATGCCGTTTGCTATATAGTTGGATACTTGCTGATGGGTGCGTCCCAAGTCTTCCTGCAAAAGCTGATTCTGCCTTAACTGTTCGTCCAGCAACAAGATGCCGAAGTATAGCTGATTCACACGATCATTCAGTGCATACATATCCACTTCCTGCTTCCCGCGGTCCGTTTCCGAAGTAGCCCGGGTCAGTTGCTTCTTAGAACGGATATCTCCACCGTCCCAGATGTTCTGCGACACTTCCAGCATCACCTGATACTGATCTTTGGGCATACTTTTTATATCGATTCCCGGAACGTCCACCGGCAGCTTTGTAACATCACTTTGATAAGTTGCTTTTCCTGAAAGGGTGAATTGTGGCAGATAGCCTTTTCCGGCATTCTCCAGGTTATACTCCCGGGCTTTCTCTATCAGACCGTATTGCCGCACCAGCGGATAATTGGTCTGCGCCGAGTGTTGGCATCCCTCCAGCGTGAGCTGCGCATGTGCCAGCATTGCCGCAAGAACAAAGGAAAAAGAGAGAATAGTTCGTTTCATTTCCATATACATTTCTTGTTTATTTCTTTATAGGACGCAAAGATAGAGCTTAAAAGTATATGGATACATTCTATTTGTGTGCAATGATGCTCTATTTATCCGATTACCAGTATTAAAAGACAGGAAAACCCTATGTTTTCTTATCTTTGCCACAGATATAGATAAATTAAAGGAGGAAAAGGATATGGAAAAGAGCAAACCTATGGAGCTTGGGCTTGGCGAGCTGCTGAGTAATCCAAACATCGTAAACAATAACAGTTTTCGCTTTATCAGCCGTGATCTCGGTGTTATCATCAGCTTTGCCCAAATGGATAGTATCCTCTTTAGCACAGGGAGGCCCTATCGTGCCAAAGAAAGCAGAATCATCCGGATACTGAGAGGTGAAGCACGGATTTCCATCAATCTGATAGAATATAAGGTAAAGGAACCAATGATTATTATCAGTCCTTTCAATTCACTGATAGAAATTGTGGAAATCAGTGAGGATTATGACTTTCAGGTCATTGTTCCCGATAATAACTTTTTGCCCATCGCACAGGGAGGTGCACTGACGGATTCGTACACAAAGCATGGCATTTTCATTTCGCCCACAGAGGAAGAATTACCGCAAATCGATGCTTTCTTTTCAATGATATGGGACGCTGTGCACAAAGTGCCATTCCGCCGGGAAGTGGTACAACACTTGATTATGGCATTACTCTATAATATAAGGTATATACATGCAAAGAACGAAGAGTCCGCCCCATTGCAGCTCTCACGCCAGGAAGAAGTATTCCGCCGCTTCATCGGGTTGGTTAATGAACACAGCAAACGTGAACGTAACATCAGTTTCTATGCAGATAAACTGTGTCTGACTCCTCATTATCTGAGTACGGTTATTCGTGAAGTAAGCGGGCAGACGGTAATGCAGTGGATTAACCAAGCCGTTATTCTTGAAGCAAAAGTACTGCTGAAACACAGTGACTTGTTGGTATTCCAAATCTCGGATGAACTGGGATTTCCCAATCCGTCATTCTTCAGCAAATTCTTTAAACGGATCACAGGGATGACACCGGCGGAATATCAAAAGAAACGCCACACCTGAGCAGGGCAAATGCCACACCTAAACGGGGCAAACTCCACACTTCACACTCGTCCAAGTGTGGCATCGGCACCCACGAAGTGTGGCATTGCGGGTGCTGAAACACAGCATTGGAAAACATTCAACTGAAAATGAGAAACTTTCATCTTATAACAAGATGATACGCTTCTGCATAATATCCACCAATTGCGCTTTCAACAACTTGGCATTGATAGGCTTGGGCATATATCCATCGAATCCGCTTTCCATCACTTTCTGTTCATCCGAAGCATAGGCAAAGGCTGTAACGGCAATAATAGGAATCTTTGCAGAATACTTACGAATCTCCCGGGTAGCCTCGTACCCATCCATTACAGGCATATTGATATCCATCAATACAATCTGAGGATTATGTTTCCGGAACATTTCCACAGCCTCCATACCGTCCCAGGCATGAATCAAATGATAGTCATATTTCAGGATGGATTCAAAAAGCTTATAATTGCTTGCATTATCTTCTGCAACCAGTATGGTCAATTTGTTTCTTTCTATCGAAACGGGTTGAATATCTTTGGGCATCTGTTTCTTGTCTTCCTTCACAGCCGGTTTGTAGGGAAGCGTAAACCAGAAAGTAGAGCCTTTACCCTCTTCCGATTCCACGCCGATTCTGCCACCCATATGATCCATCAGTGTTTTACAGATAGAAAGTCCCAACCCTGTTCCCTGGGCAAAAGAGTTCAGCTTGACGAAACGCCCGAAAATGTTTTGTTGCTTATCCTTCGGAATTCCACATCCGGTATCGGTCACATAGAAATATAATTCATTCTCCCGCATTTCATAGCCAAAACGAATGCTGCCTTTTTCGGTAAACTTAATGGCATTTGTCACAAGGTTAATCATCAATTGGGACAAACGGTTCTTTTCCGTATAAGCCATACATGGCCCGGCAGGTTCCACAAACTCCAGTTTCACCGCATCCGTCTTCACTCTCAACAAGAAACCACGCTCCAGTTCCCTCATCAACTCATTCAGTTCGATATTAGAGTAATTCAACTCCAACGTTCCCGCCTCAATCTTCGACAAATCAAGAATATCACTGATGAGTTGCAGCAACAAGGTATTATTGTTTTCGATGATGCTGACATATTCCTGTTTTTCCTCTTCTTCCTCGGTAGACGCCAATATCCCCGAGAAACCGACAATAGCATTCAACGGGGTACGAATTTCATGACTCATATTAGCCAGGAAGGCCGACTTTAAACGATTGGATTCTTCGGCAAGCTCTTTTGCTGTCGTAAGTTCTTGTTCCATTTTCTTCCGGTTGGTGATGACAAGCGACGAGCCTACCAGTGTCAATGGCTTTCCATCTTCGTCACGAGCTTCTACGGCAGCCTGTGCTTCCACCCACTCCACCTTGTGCAGGTTGTTTTTCTGCATATTGACGATACGGTATTCTTCTTTCACTTTTTCCGCCCGTCCTTCTATCAGGTCCCGGTAGGCCTGTTTCACCCGTTCACGGTCTTCCTTGAAGATTTTTGAGAAATACTGAGAATCGGGCACAGATAGTTGTGAATCTTCCACCTCCTGTTCGTCAGTACTCAGTTCAATCGGTCTATTGATATCACACAGGATTGTTTTGCTCTTCAGATCCCACTTCCAAGGTACGATGTTGGCAACATCAAGAGCCATCGCCAGTTTGCTGTTGGTAGCACTCAACTTTTGCTGTGCTTTGTGCAGTTCTGTGCTGTTCAGGCAGAAGATATCAATCATATTTCCCTGATGGGTTCCTTTCAATACCACATCGTAAAAAGTATCGATGGCTTTAAAGTAGTAAGGGAATGTGATGGCTCTTTTCTCCGTCAACGCCATCTTTGTAAAATGCAGGAATTCGGGCATGGATTCCGGAAATATTTCACTTCCTTTTCTGCCTATGACCTCTTCCTTACGATAGAAATGTTTCTCAAATTCCGAATTTACATTCCGATAAATCAATTCGATGGGATTACCGTTCTTATCGGTCACCAACTCTTCCTGCATATAGAGTATGGGCATATTGTTCACTAACATCTTATAAGTAGCCATTGCATCTATCTCGTTCTGTTGTGCTTTCTTCAATGCATTCAAGTTACGAATACGATACAGGAAGAGCAGTGTAATAAGCAAAATAGAGAAAAGAGTTCCCAAGATAAAATACCGGTAATGCTCCCAAAACGTAGGCGGTTTATTCAGGAAACGGGTATTGGCAGGACACGTGGAAAGAGAAAGCCCGTCACGTACCAGTATTTCATAATTAATAACAGGCGCCCCGTCTGTGGGGATATAGCAAGGAATATGGCGTGCCTGTTTGTCTTTCAACACATCCGAAATGGTTTGAATCAATGCCGCATCATAACGATCCTGATTGTAAGTATATCCACCCAGCATACCTTCTTTTCCACTTGCTATATTTACCATACTCAAAGAAAAGATAGGAACGGAAGTAGCAGCTATAAGCTTATGAGAATTAGTGGCTAACATGCTAGTACCAGCAAATGCGTATTTGTAGAACCACGAGGCGAACAGAACTCCCGTTGTTTTAGTGTCTACGAAATACAGGGAATCCAACAGCTGATTGGTCGTCATATTTTCAGCAGACCAAAATTTATACTTGATATCCGGATACTTCGTATTCAGTTCTTGCTCGATAAGTACGGAGTTGTCTTGATTGACTTTGCGCCCGTCACCTATAAATATAAACTCTTTCATCCCGGGAATCATCTGTTTCATCAGGCGAATGTTTTCCGGGATATACAAATCAGCGTACAGATAAACTAAATTGTAGGGGTCAACCAAATAAGAAAGAGGAGTTCGTTCTTCAGGCGTAGAAGGCTGCCTGTGGATATAAGCCTCATAGGAATCTAAATAATCTTCCTGCGCGCAAAGCACAATGGGAATATCTCCCCAAACTTTTCTATATTCATCCCGCAACAACAATGCCGAATTTCCCAGTAATAACAGCATGCGTGGAGAACGACCTTTGTATTTATCGAATATATTGCGCTTGGACTCTTCCAGAATGGAATCATTTTCAACCAGCAGCATATTCAGATGCTCTACGTAGAGAGTGATTCCAGGGTCTTTTTGAACGAATTCCGTAACGTTGGAAATAAGCCGGCTGCTCCAGGGAGATGATTCCGTATATGAGTTTATACAAAGGATATAACTTTTACCCTCTATCGCATCTTTTTGTGCAAAAGCCCAATTTACAGACAAGAGGTAGAAAAACAGAAGTAGAAGATATTGTTTCATCTGTACCAGAAGAATTTTATGTTATGCGAAATATTTGCTTGTTTCATTTTGCAACACAAAAGTAGCAAAAAAAGAAGAAATACAACTATATAAATAAAAAAGAGAACCTTTTTTTCTATAAAAGGTTCTCCATCATCAAATTCAGATGTATCTATAATTACTTTCGCATTTTTTCCCTGCAATAGGACCGGTGTCCATAGATCACAATCACCACAAAACAAATGAACGGAAGGATGAATGACAGGTTCACAGCAGGCATACCCAGCAATGTACCACAGTCTATAATGCTTGCCTGAACCGGAGGTAATACCGAACCTCCGAGAATCGCCATAATCAATCCGGCAGCACCGAATTTGGCATCATCACCCAATCCCTGCAATGCTATACCGTAGATTGTGGGGAACATCAGAGACATACAAGCAGATACTCCTACGAGGCAGTACATTCCCCAGATATCCTGGAAACCAATCACCCCGGCCGTGAAGAAGCAAGCTGCAATAGCCAGTACTTTCAGCAACAGCCCCGGACTGAGATACCTCAGGATAAACGTACAGATGAAGCGGCTGGCACAGAAGATAATCATAGCCACAATGTTATATTGCTGTGAAAGCACTTCCGCAGCTTTCTCTTCCATTCCTTCCGACATGAAATAGCGCGTACCATATTGAATGATAAATGTCCAGCACATAATCTGCGCACCTACATAGAAGAACTGTGCGATCACTCCTTCGCGGTAATGGTGTATACCGAATATACGTTTCAATGTAGGCAGGAAGTTGATGTTATGAGACTGATCGCCATTCTTCGGCATCTTCACCATACGGATCACGATCAGCATAGCCAAAATGACAAGCCCGATAATCAGATAAGGCGCAATCAGTACCATCAGGTCTGAATCACGTACCGCAGCAAATTCTGTATCCGAAAGCTGGCTACGCTCCATCGTATCCATCGGGTTCAAGCGATTCTGAATAAAGTTCATCGCCACGTACATACCTAATAACGAGCCCATCGGATTGAAAGACTGTGCAAGGTTCAGTCGGCGTGTGGATGTAGCTTCATCGCCCATAGAAAGGATATAGGGATTACAGCTGGTTTCCAGAAACGAGAGTCCGCATGTCAATATAAAGTAGGCTATAAGGAAGGGATAGTAATTACCCGTCAGCATGGCGGGATAGAACAGGAATGCACCGATAGCATACAATCCCAGTCCCAGCAGTACCCCTGCTTTATATGAAAAGCGACGGATAAAAATAGCTGCGGGGAATGCCATGGCAAAATATCCGCCATAGAAAGCCACCTGCACCAGTGCCCCGTCGGTAACACTCATACGGAAAATCTTGGAAAAGGCTTTCACCATCGGATTCGTGATATCGTTGGCAAAGCCCCACAAGGCAAAGCAACTGGTGATAAGAATGAACGGAATGAGGTAGCTTACTCCGTCTTTACTGATAATGCTGTTTTTCTTAGTGTTGTTCTTCATGGTAGTTATTTCTTTGGCTGGGATTAGTCATAAAGGTAGAAAATACGCTCCATCGGTTGCCATTTCTCGGCGGCTGTGGAACCGGGTTTCACAAGCTGGAAGATGGCCATATAGTCTTCCCACTCCTGTTGTCGGGGCAAGGAAGCGAGGCGCTCCATAGCTGCATCCCAGTCAAACCCTACAGGCACTTCGACTATCATAAACAGGCGGGTGTCCAAAAGATATATTTCCATTTCCAGAATACCGGCTTCACGGATACCGGCAGGTATTTCGGGCCAGATAGTCCCTTGGCTGTGCCGGCGACGATATTCGGCTATCAACTGCGGATCGTCACGGAGTTCCAGTGTCCGGCAGATACGTTCCACCGGCTGATGATGCTCTTTGGCGGGATAACGTTTGATTGATGTGTCCATAGTAAATCAATATTGAAACGCAAATAAACACAGATTTTAGCAGATTAAAAAGTGATACGATAATTATCTACGCAAAGCAGTGTTTATCTGCGTTCCGGCTAAGTTATTAAATAAATTCTTTGATTTCTTCACGGCTGCCGATCTCTCCTTTGGCAATGGCTTGCACCAGGATATTACCGATAGCGGTTGCCTCTACAGGTCCGGCATAGACGGGAATACCCAAAGCCTCGGCTGTCAGGCGGTTCAGCAGTGAATTACGGCATCCGCCACCGATGATATTGAGCTGTTCTATCGGAGCGGGAAGCAGACGATTCAGTTGGTCTATTCCTTGCTTATAGCGCAGGGCGAGTGATTGGAGTACACAACGCACTACCTCACCGTAAGTTTCCGGTATAGGCTGTCCGTGCGCTTCACAATACTCCGCAATGGCATCCTCCATATCCACAGGGTTCTGGAATATTTTATCATCTACGTCAATGACGGATGGAATATCCGCAGATTCAGCGGCAGAAAGCAAGAAATCGTATTCACATCGCTCTCCTCTTTCTTTCCATTGTGCCATAAGACGTTGCAAGATCCAAAGCCCGGTGATATTCTGAAGAAAACGAATCTTACCGCCTACCCCGCCCTCATTGGTGAAGCCGGCCCGGCAAGCTTCTTCCGTGAGGATAGGCTCATCCAGTTCAACACCCAGCAGAGACCACGTACCGGAACTGAGGAAGGCACAACGGGATTTATCCACCTGTGTCGAAGGAATCGCATAAACAGCACTTGCCGTATCGTGCGAACCGACAGCTATGACATCCACTTCATCCGTCAGACCAATTTCTTCGGCAATCTCCCGTTTCAGTTTGCCACGTACCGTACCGGGCATCACAATGTCTCCAAAGAGATGTGCAGGTACTCCCAAACGATGGATGAGTGGCTGATTCCAAGTCCGGCTACGTGCATCAAGCAGTTCGGAAGTGGATGCAATGCAGTATTCATTATTTGCCACCCCTGTGAGGAAGTAACTGAAAAGATCGGGCATAAACAGAAGACGGTCTGCAACTTCCAATTGCGTATCACCACTTTTCTTCATGCTGTAAAGCTGGAAAAGTGTATTGATGGACATCACTTGTATGCCGGCTTCGGAATAGTGCCGAACAAAGTTGTCACCGAAAAACTCTTCCGGCAAACCATCCGTTCGGGGGTCACGATAACACACTGGGTTTCCCAGCAAGTTACCGTTACGGTCTATCAATCCAAAGTCCACACCCCAGGTATCAATGCCAATGCTCCTGATATGATATCCCTTGCGCACCGCTTGCCGGAGTCCGTTCTTCATCTCATCAAACAGAGCCAGAAAATCCCAGTACACATGGTTTCCCATCCGCACCTGACGGTTTGGAAAGCGGCACACCTCTTCCAGTTTCAGCGTACCCTGGCAGATGGAACCGGCCATAACGCGACCGCTTCCACCTCCAAAATCTACTGCCAGATAGGTATTCATCATTTAGTCTTCTTTCCTAAAATGTATGTTTCAAGATCGTCGATCTCTTCAGGAGTAAGTACTGTGTAGTCTCCTCCGGACTGGATCATGATGCGGCATGCCATTTCAAAGAACATAGCGCGTTCAAAAGCCTGGTCGAAGTCCTTGCCACACACCACCTGCCCATGTTTCAGCAAGAGGACAGAATTATGGTCTTTCAAAGCATCAATCACTCCCTGAGCCAATTCTTTCGATCCCGGACGATAATAAGGAACTACCGGAATTTCACTTCCCACATGGCAGGGAATCTCCGCTGTTACGTTGAAGTTCGTAGGACGATTCTTCATACATGCCACAGCCGTGGCATAGTGTGACTGGAAATGCAGAACTACATTCACATCAGGACGCTCACGGAATACTCCGAGATGGAAACCGCTTTCCATAGAGGGTTTCACTCCATTCAATACTTCTCCTGTAGAAAGGCGGCAGACAGCTACTTTTTCTTTAGGTAGAGAAGGTACCCATGAACCTGTTCCGGAAAGCAGGACTTCGTCACCAATGCGCCAGGAGATATTGCCGCTACTGCATATTGTCAATCCGGCATCTCCTACCCGATGCGCCTGGGCAATGAATTGTTCTATGTGTTCGTTTGTTATCATGTCTATTTCTATTTGTTATTTATAGATAGGTCCGTACGTTGTGCAGGCTCTGTAATCAGCTCCTTCTTTATCCATACCGAATGCATTCCAGGCAGCAGGACGGAATATCTTCTTCTCATCCACATTGTGCATGCAAACAGGAATACGAAGCATGGAAGCCAGCGTAATCAAATCCTGACCGATATGTCCGTAACTGATAGCACCATGATTGGCTCCCCAGTTATTCATTACCGAGTACACATCTTCAAATGCCGGTTTATCGCAAAGACGGGGCACAAACCAAGTAGTAGGCCAAGTACGGTCCGTACGTTCATCCAGCAGCTTGTGAACTTCCGGATCAATCTCTACCGTCCATCCCTCAGCAATCTGAAGCACAGGGCCAAGGCCTTTTACCAGATTCAGACGGGTCATAGTTACAGGCATTCCACCCTTCGACAGGAAGTTGGAAGAGAAACCACCTCCACGGAAATAATCACGGTTAGCGGGATACCAGGTGGTAGCTTCAAGACATTTCTCCATTTCAGCCTCGGAGATTTCCCAATGAGGTTTCATGACAGGTTCACCCTGTGCATTTGTTTGCTGGCCTGTACCGTCCAGAGTGGTAGCACCGGAGTTAATCAGATGGATAATACCATTAGCTGCCAAACCGGTCAATTCTTTACCCGTAACACGTTTCACAGCTTCAGGACTCCAATATGTACGCACGTCAGAGAATATCTGTGCACGGTTTGTCAGCAAATGACCAAAGAGCATGGCTACACCGTTGCAGGCATCATTTTCAGTAGCTACTACGTATGCTTCACGGATACCGTTCCAGTCAAAAGAAGTATTCAGCAGAGCTTCGGAGTAGTCACCATTCGGATAAAAATCCGTCCACTGGCGTTGTCCCTGGAAACCGGCTGCAATGGCATTGTGTCCAAGTGCTTCTTCCTTGAATCCCATTTCGCGAAGTTTCGGATTACCTTGTATAAGGTCGCGCATGATGAGGGTCATTTTCACAATAAACTCCCAATCTTCATCTTTTTGCTCACGGGTCTTGGTCTTTGCGGGGAGATTGAAATCCTTGCCCTCATTCTTCTTGCAATATTTCTCTGTCCATGCCATGGCTTTGGCAAACTCTTCCTTATCATAGATACCTTCAGTCATGCGACGGATAATTTCAGTCAGGTCTACAGATTCGCAACGGATGCCCAGATATTCCTGGAAGAAATCCGGATTCACAATAGAACCGGCAATACCCATAGATACGCTACCCATCGACAGATAAGATTTTCCGCGCATGGTCGCTACTGCCTGTGCGGCACGTGCAAAACGAAGCAGTTTTTCTGCAACGTCGGTAGGGATGGAATTGTCATCCAGATCCTGCACATCACGTCCGTAAATGCCAAAAGCAGGTAATCCTTTTTGTGCATGTCCTGCCAGTACAGCTGCCAGATATACAGCTCCCGGACGTTCCGTACCGTTAAATCCCCAAACAGCTTTCGGATAATACGGATTCATGTCCATAGTCTCGGCACCGTAGCACCAGCAAGAGGTCACTGTGATAGTAGAACCCACGCCTTCGCGTTCAAACTTCTCGGCACAAGCCGCGCTTTCGGCTACGCGACCGATGGTACTGTCTGAAATCACACACTCCACCGGACTTCCGTCACCATTCTTCAAGTTACTGGTGATCAACTCGGCTACTGCTTTAGCCAGGTTCATTGTCTTTTCTTCAAGGCTTTCACGTACGCCACCCTGGCGGCCGTCGATAGTGGGACGAATCCCGATTTTCGGATACTTTTTCATGCTATCATTTATTTGGTTAATAAAACATTATCTATGCTGAACTGTGCTGAAATCAGTTTGTAAAAAAAGGCTATAAAGAGCCTCTTAAATTTACTTCCGTCGGCAGACAAACCTGTATGGGTTTGCCACTCAAGATGAAATCTGCCGTCAGGATTCCCATCTTTTGCCAATCAACACTCATTACTGTTATTCCCTTATCAATCACTTCATAAGCCGGCGTATCATTATAGGCTATCAAGCCGAAATCAACGCCACACGTCAAACCTGCCGCACGGCTCTTCTTCACAATCTCCACCACATCCACCTGACGGATGGCGATATAGGCTTCACCGGAATGCACTTCCCTGTCGTCCAAAGTCTCTATTATCTCACATTCCAATTGATGATCTGCACAATACTTCCTGAAATAATCGCACGTCTCCTTGGGATGCTTACTTTCCCGTGCCAGAAACAGGATAAGCTTGCGATAGTTCTGCAACCTATCTGACAATTGAGCCATAGCTGCGTAAAAGGCTTCACCGAAGTCCTGGCAGATGTATGAGTACTCCCGCTTATCAAATTGCCCGAAATCAAGCAGCAACAGGCGGGAAGAGTCTATCTTATAGAGATAAGGAGAAATCTTTTCATTATCGAAGTTCATTACCACGTATTTATTATAGCGGCCAATGGAATCGCGAAGAATAGCATTGAACAATGCTTCGTTATACTGATGAAACCACAGGTCTACCTTATAACGCGTAGAAAGGCGGCGGATGATACTGTTATACAATGTATCTTTAAAGGGTGAATATTCATCGAGCAGCAGCAGGATATTTTTCTGGCGGTTCACCACATAGTAACCTTTACCAGGGGTAGAGTCGATAATCCCCCGCTCCTTCAGATCAATAAAAGCTTTAAAAACCGTATCGCGGGAAACTTTATAATCGTGGCTCAGCTGATTGATGGAAGGCAGGGCGGTATCCGTCTTGTAACGTCCCATGGAAATGTCCTGGCTGATCAAATCGGCCAGTTGTTTTACCTTCGTCGTTTGTTGCCCGAAAATTGTTTTCATATTGCGTATACAGGTTTAATCAAAGTAAGGATGACACAGACAACTGTGCTGAACTGTGCTGGTGCAAAGAAAGATTATTTATTCTGAATCAGCAAGAAATAGGGATATGTTTTGCAGCATATAAAAAGCAAAAGCCCCGTTACATCTTTGTAATGCAACGAGACCCGCTATTTCTAAAGTTATCAAAACAAGTCCGAATGTGTCCCAGTATTAAGCAGCAATAAAGTCAATTCTTTATCATTCTGCTCCCATATCAACAACCAATCCGGCTTTATATGACATTCCCAATATCCTGAAAATTGTCCCGACAATATATGAGGTTTATATTCAGCCGGCAAAGAACCGTTTTCTTGTAAAAGAGTTATCACTTTATGCAAAAGTTCAATATCTAATCCTCGTTTCTGGCAACGCTTTAAATCTTTCTTAAACTGTCCGGTATATGTCAAGGTATATGCCATCAGCCTAATATTTGCTTAAATAACTCATCTGCATCTTTTGCTTTATACACGCGCCCGGTCTTCACATCCTCCATAGCCTTTTCTATACCCGACTTTTTGTCAGTAATAGTCCAGCCCATCTTCTTTGCCAATTCTTTGAATAACTTTAAGTCAGCTTTCGGCAACTCAAATGAAATGGTTTCCATCGTTGTATCCATAATATACTCTCCTATATTTTTATAGTTGTAAATGCAAAGTTAAACCATTCTCTTTGACTAACAAATGTTTTTCTCACTTTGTTATACAGAGATTATTTATACTCCGCCCACGATTTAATTGCCA
>OGNI01001121.1_pt1 | contig 15752 bp, 14 predicted proteins | sample 1573421 | NCBI WGS metagenome assembly OGNI01 (sample SAMEA2581928, study PRJEB24529) | metagenome | biome: Human gut stool | place: China | collected 2011
GTTTCTTCACAGACCGTATCGTTGACCTGTGCAAGGAGTTCCCGCAGATCGGTATCCGTATCTCTATCGAGGGTTTGGAGCAGACCAACAACGAAATTCGTGGTCTGCAGAACGGCTACCAGCGTGGTTACGGTACACTGAAGAAGCTGCGTGAGATGGGCATGAAGGATGTCGGCTTTGGTATGACCGTTCAGGATAAGAACGCACCTGACTTGGTTCCGCTGTACAAGATTTCCGATGAGATGGGCATGGAGTTTGCAACTGCTTCTCTGCATAACAGCTTCTACTTCGTTGAGGCTAAGAATATCATCCATGATCGTCCTATGGTCGCAAAGAACTTCGAGAATCTGGTCAATGAACTGCTCCGCAGCAACAGTCCGAAGAAGTGGTTCCGTGCATATTTTAACCACGGTCTGATCAATTACATCTATGGCCAGAAGCGTCTGCTGCCTTGCGACATGAGCTTCGATACCTTCTTCATCGATCCGTATGGCGATGTCATGCCTTGCAATGGTACCAAGGATAAAGAGGTCATGGGCAACCTGAACAAGCAGACTTGGGATGAGCTGTGGAACAGCCCGGAGGCTGAGAAAGTTCGTGCAAAAGTTCGTTGCTGCGACCGTGACTGCTGGATGATCGGCAGCGTAAGTCCTGCAATGCACAAGTACATCTGGAAACCTGCTACCTGGGTTCTGGTACACAAGTTCAAGGCACTGTTCACCAAGCATCCGTACAGCATGTATGAGCTGAAGATTTGCCGTGACTACCGTGATGGCAAAGTAACCAAAGAGGATCTGGATAAGTGTAGCACCTGCGATATGAACTGCGTGATCAACAACGGTCTGAGTGAAGCTTCTAAGGAGCAGCTGAAGCACAAGACCGGCGAGGAAATCGTGGATGCTGATATCGCACAGCAGATGGAGACGAAGTAATGGTAAAGGCAGCAGTAAAATCTTTCATTGGAAAAGTCCAGGCGAAGCGGTTTCAGGTGCAGGCAGGAAAAAATGTTTACATTGGAAAGCATTGCGCCTTAAAAGGGAAAAGCAATATTGTCTTGGAAGATGGTGTGACAGTACGCCCCTATACCCAAATCTGGTCGGGGGGGGTACGGTAAGAATCGGCAATGGATCTGAAATCGGCGAGAGGTGCAGGATTTCTATTGCTAACTATCTGGAAATTGGGGGAAAAGTTCTCCTTTCGCCCAATGTGTACATAACCGATTGTGATCATGAGTATCGCAATATAGATGTTCCTGTGATTGATCAAGGAATTGTACAAAGAGGTCAGAAAGTATCCATTGGAGAAGGTTCTTACATTGGAATCAATACAGTGATAGTAGGCAATGTGAAGATAGGAAAGCATTGCGTGATTGGGGCTAATTCGATTGTTAATAAAGATATTCCGGATTTCTGCGTGGCCGTTGGATGTCCTGCAAAAATAATAAAAAGCTATAATGAAAATGGATGGTGCAGGTTTAAGGAATCCTGATATATAAAAGCTAGTAGGTATCTGCCTGTCTATTGGAAACAGGAGAATTAAATGAACAAAGAATATATTAAAGAATTTGGAGTTAGAATCTTTGCAATAGCAGGTTTTACCAGAGTTTTACGAAAATTAAAACTGAATCATGCAGTAAAATCCTATGAGAGATTTAAATATGATTCTATAATTCGTTGGTTGGATAAACGATATGGAGAAGAAGCAGACAAAGCAATCGCGGGATACACAAGCCACTGCAAAATTCAAGAGGATTCCCCAATATGGGTTTTTTGGTGGCAAGGAGAAAAAACTATGCCGCCAGTTGTCAGAAGCTGCTATAAGAGTGTTCTAAAAAATGCTGAAAAGCACCCTGTGATATTGATTACAGAGAATAATATCACAGAATATGTGGATATTCCGCAGTATATCTATGAAAAAATAAGAGAAAAGAAAATGACGCTGACTCATTTTTCTGATATCTTGCGGGAAAACCTTTTATATAAGCACGGTGGCATTTGGATGGATGCTACTATCTATATGACAGCACCATTTTCAAAAGAAATGTACGAATATGAATATTATTCTATAAAAGGTGCATTTGAAGAATGGGAGTGGACGGGTTTCTTTCAGGCAGCAGGAAAAGGAAGCGTATTTGCAAAGGCGGTAAGTCATTTATTCAACTGTTATTGGAAAGAACATGATTGTTTGATTAGCTATCTGTTGATTGACTGTTTCCTGGCGGTGGCGCGGAAACACAGTCCTGCTATTGATCAGATGATTAAGGATTTACCACAAAAGGATGCTAGTATTTTTTTGTTGAATGATCAATATTTAGATAAAACATATGATGTAGATGAGATGGAAGCACTAAGTAACAAGACTAATCTACATAAACTATCATATAAATATAAACATGATTCTGCTGTTGGTGAAAAACTAACATTTTGGGGAGCACTATTGAATGAAAGTTAAATTATACAAAAAGACAAAAAAAGAGTTTTTTGTAGAAATTATATACATATTACTGATTTTTCAAATCGCATTGCAGAGTAGTTCAAACTACATTGTGTCAAAGGTGTTTAATTATGTGGATGATGTGATTGCACTATGTTGCCTTGTATATATTGCTCTGTGTTTTCTTTCTAAAAGAAGAGTAAGTGTAGATGATAGAAAGATTTTAATAATGTATATATTGTTTGCAATAGTTGGTATCGCTGGATCGGTAGTAACAAAGATACAATCTCCGCTAACATGTGTATCAGATTTATTTACATGCTCAAAATTTATACTAGGATATCTTGCAACTAGGCTGTATTTTAAAGGGTGTAACCCTAATCTATTAAAAAGATCAGTGTCAACAATTACAAAGTTGTTAGTGGTGATTTTTTTTGTGTTGGCTATTCATGATGAATTTATGACTCCCTTTTTTGGAATATTTGATAATCGCCTGTTTGGAAAATCGATAGAATTATTTTATCCACATCCGACCTACTTGGCGGCGGCGTGCATCGTTTTCTTACTTGTTTTGGCAACAACTAATGGTCCGGAAAACAATATTATTTACATGGTAATGGCTTCGACAATAGTTGTCTTTACATTTAGAGCAAAGGCTATTTCGTTCGTTGCAGTTTTTTGGGGCCTATACTTGATGGTTGATGTATGGAAAATTAAAAATAAAATTATTTATGTTACAGTATCAGCAATATTGGCTGGATACCTTGCTTATGACCAATTCATCATATATTTCATGAGTAAAACTTGGTCAGCAAGGGCGGTGCTTTTTACAGATGCGATTACAGTAGCAAAGAGATATTTCCCAATTGGAGCGGGCTTTGCATCGTTTGGAACAAATATGTCAGTAGTGTCATATTCGCCGCTTTATTATGCGTTTGGATACAATAATATTGAGGGTATGTCTAAATCAACGGCAGCATATTTGAATGATGGGTTTTGGCAAGCATGCATTGCTCAATTTGGAGCATTAGGAGTAGTTCTATTTGTTTTTTTGATATATCTTTTTATGAAAAAAACATGGAGCTATAAAATTCAGAATGTTGGAGCAACAAGATATTTTTCATTAATAGCATTAAATATCTATTTAGTAATTGCATCAATTGGTGAGCTGGCATATTTTGCACCGTATGCGTTATTGTATTTTGCTGTTTTGGGTATTGTGTTTGATGAAAATGATGAGATGGTATCTAGAGTTGGGGAGGATATATAAAGATGATATATGTGATAACACACAAGGAATTTGACGATAAGAGCTTTTGCAAGGATGGATATCAAGTACTTCATGTTGGAACTAACACAAACATGAAAAACTATTACCTTCGGGATGATGTGTCTGATAACATTGCAGAGAAAAACCCTCATTTCTGCGAATTAACAGGAATGTATTGGATTTGGAAAAATGGGAAGGAAACGGCTGATGAAATAGTAGGGCTGGTTCATTATAGACGTGGCTTTACAAGTAAGCGGGAAAACCGTGCTTACAGTTTTGGCGGAAAGATTCCTCAGAATATAGAGGTTTCCCAAGCAAAAGAACTATTAAAAGATTGCGATATGATTGTTCCCATACCGGAAAAGGGATTCAAGACTGTGTATCAGACCTATGCTAAAATGCATCATGGCGAAGATTTGGAACTGACACGAGAAGCTATCTCGGAAGTATGCCCGGAATATCTGCCGGATTTTGATAAGGCAATGAATGAACATTTCTATTTTAATGGAAATATGTTTATTACACGAAAAAAAGAATTTGATGCTTACGCCAGTTGGCTGTTTTCGGTGTACGCCAGACTGGAAGAAAAAATAGATTTGAATAAGTATGAGGATACTTATCAAGCTAGAGTGTACGGGTTCATTTCGGAGCGGTTGCTGAATGTCTGGCTATTGCATAATCATGTGAATTATAAAGAACTGCCGATTTTTAATACAGAAATTAGAAGTCTGAACGGATTGACGAAGAACTTTGGAAGAATCAAGAAAATTTTCAATCATTGATATGTGAGAATGGAGGAGTCAAGGTGAAGTACGATTATCTGATAGTGGGATCTGGCTTGTATGGTGCTATATTTGCTCATGAAGCTAAGGCACATGGTAAAAAGGTGCTTGTTGTTGACAAGCGACCTAATATTGCGGGAAATATTTATACTGAGAATATTGAAGGGATCAATGTTCATAAGTATGGTGCTCATATCTTCCATACCAATAATAAAAAGGTTTGGAATTATATTACACAGTTTGCCGAGTTTAATCGCTTCACGAACTCCCCCGTGGCCAACTACAAGGGCGAACTGTACTCCTTGCCTTTCAACATGTACACGTTCAACAAGATGTGGGGTGTCGTAACGCCAGAGGAGGCTGCAGCCAAAATCGAGGAGCAGCGTAAGGAAATTACCCACGAGCCGCAGAATCTTGAGGAACAGGCTATCTCTCTGGTAGGTCGTGATATCTATGAGAAGCTCATCAAAGGTTACACGGAAAAGCAGTGGGGGCGCGATTGCAAGGATCTGCCCGCTTTCATCATTAAGCGTCTGCCAGTGCGCCTGACCTTCGATAATAACTACTTCAACGCACTGTACCAGGGCATCCCCATCGGCGGATATACCAAATTGATTGCCAATCTGCTGGATGGCATCGAAGTCCGCCTGAATACAGACTATCTGAAACACAAATCCGAGCTGGACGCATTGGCAGACAAGGTGGTTTATACTGGCCCCATTGATGCCTACTTTGACTATAAGCTGGGCACACTGGAATACCGTTCTGTCCGGTTTGAGAATGAACTGCTGGACAAGCCAAGCTTCCAGGGTAACGCTGCCGTCAACTACACCGACCGCGAGACGCCGTGGACCCGTATCATCGAACACAAGTGGTTTGAGTTCGGCAAGGATGAAAATGGCAATGACCTACCCAAGACTATCATCAGCCGTGAGTACAGTAGTGAATGGAAGCCCGGCGATGAGCCGTATTACCCGGTCAACGACGCAAAGAACAGCGCACTATACGCCGAATACAAAAAACTGGCTGATGCTGAACCGAAAGTCATCTTCGGCGGTCGTTTGGGAGAGTACAAGTATTACGACATGGATCAGGTGATTACCGCGGTACTGGAACGCTGCGAAAAAGAACTGTCTTAATGAGGAGAAAAGGATATGGCTTCTGGAGTAAAAGATTTATTAAAGAATTCTCCGGTATATACAGTACATAGATATTTAAAAACGTATAAAGATTACTCAAATAAATATGGAGTTGGTCTGAAAACGGCTTTTTCAGAAGCTAAGCCTGTTAAATATGATGTGCCATTGATACTGGAAAAAGCAAAGATCAACAACGTTGGAGTTGGAGATTTCTTCTATTCTATTGACCATTCGGTTGTTGTTAAAACAAAAGACATTATTGTTGATAACATGCCGGTTGATTATTCTTATGTTATTAACAAAAATTTAAATTTAGGAAACAGTGATATTGAAAATGCAATTAAGGCCTATGTAAAGAGAATTAATGATCCAAGAGTATCTTTGGAAAAACCGACCAATCTGAAATCGGCATTACAGGCTATACTTTTTTGGAACTCCCTTTTGTGGCAAACAGGACACACACTTGTAGGACTTGGTAGGTTAGATAAAGTCTTGGGAACATATGAAGTGCCAGATGATGCAGAAAGCCTTATTTGTGATTTTTTGAAGACATTACATAGTGAATATACTTTTAAGAGTGCTTCCTTAAAAGGTGATACAGGCCAGATTATCATTCTTGGTGGGTTAGATACTGAGAAAAATTATTTTTGTAATGACTATACAAAACTTTTCATTAAATGTTTGGAAAAGGTGCATCTTCCAGATCCCAAAATTTTGTTAAGGTGTAGTGCTGCAATGCCGACTGATTTGTTGGAATTGGCGATGGAATGTAATGCGACAGGGATTGGCAGCCCTCTCTTCTCTAATGACGATATTGTGATTCCTTATCTGATAGATTTTGGATACGATAAAAAAGATGCGTACAATTATGGAGTTTCCGCTTGCTGGGAACCGCTCTCTATTGGTAATTCTTTAGAGCAAAATAATCTGGCCAATATAGAATATGGAAAATATGTCCATGAGATGATCATGGATGAACATTTTGTACAGTGTGCTGATATAAAAGAAGTAGTTGCGCTGTATGTGGAAAAGCTAAAAGTAAACTGTCAGAATATTATTTCAGGACTTGATTCCATTCGATGGCAGAAGGATCCATTGCTGTCATATATGATGGGGCTGAGCAAGGATATATCTGAAGGTGGAGCAAAATACAATGACTATGGCATTCTGTCAATTGGAATGTCCGCAGCAGTGAATTCGCTTTTGAATATAAACAAATTTGTTTTTGAAGAAAAGAGATACTCACTTGAAAAAATCCAGAATATTATAAAAGAAAATTATAAAGAAGGAATAGAACTGTTTGCCAAAAACGAAAATGGATATGGAACAGATAGTTCAGAAGCGATTGAACTAACGAATTACTTGATAAAGCAAACAGAAAATAATTTTAAATCTTATAGAAATATGTTGGGAGGAAAAGTGAAATTCGGATTGAGTTCTCCCGGCTATTTGGATTTTGGAAAAAACTGTGGTGCGACTTTGGATGGAAGAAAAGCAGATGAACCGTTTCAGACACATATTTCGAGGGATAAGGGCGAACCACTTACAGAAATCATGAATTTTGAATCCAAACTACAGTTTTCTGGCGTAAGTTCCAATGCAAATGTACTGGATGTAATGGTCCCTGCCTCTTTAATAAAAGATAATATTTCTAAATTTGCAATTTACATGAAGGGTGGAATTAAGGAAGGAATCTTTCAGCTTCAAATGAATGTCCTTTCATATGCACAGCTTGTGGATGCAAAAGCACATCCAGAGAAATATCCGAATCTTATTGTTAGAGTTTGGGGCTTTAGTGCGTATTTCAATGACTTGCCGGAAGAATATAAAGATAACCTAATTAGAAGAGCAAAGGAAATGGAGAAGGTAGGTTAAATGGCACAGAAAAGTATAAAGAAAAATTATATTTACAATCTAACCTATCAAATCCTTACTTTGATCACGCCGTTAATTACGACACCATATCTTTCCAGAGTCTTTGGCGCAGATGGAATTGGAACTTGTAGTTATATTGAATCGGTATCATCGTATTTTGTTTTGTTTGCCACGTTGGGTTTGACAACTTTTGGCCAGAGAGAAACTTCCTATGTACAAGATGATCGAAAAAAGAGATCAATCATCTTTTGGGAAACAAATATTATCGAACTTATTGCATCACTGCTTTGTATTGTTGCGTATGTGGCTTTTTCTTTCACACAGGCAAACAGAACTTTGTATTTGGTACTTGTCCTGAATCTGTTTTCCGTCATTGCAAATATCTCATGGTTTTTCCAGGGAATGGAAGAGTTCGGGAAGATAGTTCTGAGAAATATCATTTTTAAGGTTGTAAATATCATTTATATTTTTGCCTTTGTTAAAACAAAAGATGATATCATTATTTATCTGTTCGGAGTAGCTTTCTTTGGATTGATTAATAATCTCAGTTATTGGATCTCTGTGCCAAAGTATATCAATCGACCTATTTTAAATGAACTGCATCCGTCAAAACATATTAAGACGGTTATAGCCCTTTTTGTTCCAACGATTGCAATGCAGGTATACACTGTTCTAGACAAAACGATGATTGGCGTGATAACCCAAAATGCTTATGAAAATGGTTATTATGAGCAGGCGCTAAAGATTGCAAAATTGGTGCTGACTATTGTAACTTCGCTTGGAACTGTAATGATTCCGAGAATTGGATATCATTATAGTAAAGGAGATACGGAAACTGTAAAGGCATATATGTATCGCGCATATAAGTTTGTTTGGCTCTGTGGCATACCACTAACGTTTGGGCTGATTGCAGTCTCCAGTAATTTTGTTCCATGGTTTTTTGGAGATGGATATGATAAAGTTGTGCCATTGCTAGGAGTTCTGTCTTTCTTGATTTTAGCTATTGGTATCAATAATGTTACTGGTATGCAATACTTGATACCGACAAAAAGAGAAAACACATTTTCAGCGACTGTGATTATTGGTGCTGTAACAAATTTTGTGTTGAATTTTTTCCTGATTCAAGTTTTTCAATCGATGGGAGCTGCTGTTGCATCGGTTGTGGCAGAAACAACGATTGCCATTATTCAGATTTATATTGTGCGCAAAGAACTCTCGCCGTTTGAAATAGTGAAGTGTGGAACGCATTATTATATCGCAGGTGGAATAATGTTTGCCGTGCTTTTGCTTATTAGGGAGTCTTTCAGCGCGTCCATTATTCATACATTTGAGTTAGTGATTATTGGAGCTGTTATTTATGGTGCAGCACTGCTTGTGATGAAAGATGAATTTCTACTGTCAAATGTAAACAATATTTTGAAAAAGGTTATCAAGAGGACTTGACGTATGATAAGGGAAAAGCTAAACTCTAGCAGACAGACAGACAGACAGACAGACAGACAGACAGACAGACAGACAGACAGACAGGTTTATTATGATGTGATGAGAAATCTTCTTGTCTTACTGGTAGTGATTGGACATGCTACATATTATGATATTATAACGCCATTTGGTGGAATTCAGTATGGAATGTTAATGGAAGAAGCTGGAATACAAGACACGCTTTTTCACAGCTTAACAAGTGAACTGACCAATTTTATTTATACATTCCATATGCCCGTATTTATTGCACTATCGGGAAGTCTGTTTGCACTCGGGAAAAAACTAGAAGCGGGTACTTTTATTATAAAAAAAGCGAAGAGACTTTTAATTCCGTTCTTTGTGGTTTGGTTATGCTGGAATATGCCAATAAAATATCTAACAGGCTATTATAATGGTATAAGTATGGGAAGAGCATTTGCACAAATGATATTTCCATCTTGCGTTTATCTTTGGTATCTGGAATGTTTGTTTTGTGTGTTTGTATTAGCTTATTTCATTTGTAGACAGAATGAAAAGGTACAAATAGCTATTGTAACAGTGTGCTGGCTGGTTGGTTTACTTATATATAGAAAATATGACCAATATCACTTTTTGGGAGATCCTTTGTATTACATTCTTTGGTTCTATGTAGGGTATAGGATTGAGGATATAATAAAATGGTGCAAAACAAATAAGGTTTGGAATTGTATTTTTGCATCGGGGCTGGTACTATTTGTTGTTCTAATTTATTCTGGCGGCATAATATGGCATAACAAAATAATAGGCGCATTTTGTAGATATATAGTAAGTCCACTATTTATGTTGTTGGCTATCAACTACTTTGCAAGAGCAGTTAAAGGAGGATGGATGCAGCGGATTTGCAGTAGCTATAGTTTTGGAATATATCTATATGCAGAGCCATTAAATTATTGGCTGCTATACGAATTTAGTAGCCGAGCTGGTGTCGCTTTTTTCGGTACGGAAATAGGAGCGGCAACGATTTATTTATCAAGAGCGGTAGTGACGCCTATCATTGCAGTCTGCATAACTTGGATATTGAAAAAGTTGAAAATAAAATATTTGTATTAAGTTGCATCCACATTAAAAGAGTATATGTTGATTACTAACATTCAGAGATTTTCACTCCATGATGGACCGGGAATAAGAACAACCATTTTTTTGAAAGGCTGTTCGCTTAGATGCCCTTGGTGCTCTAATCCGGAAAATATTAAGCCATATCCTGAAAAATATTATAAAGATGGAATAGAAGGCATCTACGGAAAAAATTATACATGCGACGGAGTGTATAATGAAATTATTAAGGACCGCGCTTTCTACGATGAAAACGGAGGAGTGACTTTTTCGGGAGGAGAAGCATTACTATATGTAAATGAGCTTTTGCCTCTTTTGGAAAAATTAAAGAAAGAACGCATAACAACTGCTGTAGAAACATGTCTTTTTATTCCGACAGATAATTTGGAACGTGTTATTCCGTATATCGATTATTTCTATGTGGATATGAAAATACTTGATAAGAGTCGCTGTAGGAGTCTGCTAGAAGGGGATTTGGACTTGTATAAAACAAATTTGAAGTTGCTGGCTTCTCAAAGAGCGATAACAATTCGCATACCCGTTATAGGACATTATACGGATGACAACGAAAACAAGGTTGCAATTATTGACGAAATCAAGAAGATTGCGAAGAACGTTTTGAAAGTCGAACTAATAAAAGGGCATAATCTGAGTGAATCAAAATATAAATCGTTAGGAATATCGATTCCAAAATATAATGAGGTTAGTGATGCGTCCCTAAAACAGTATAAAGAAATGATTGAAGAAGCTGTAAAGGTGCCAGTCCAAATATGCAAAATATAAGATAAAAGGAAATAATTATTATGAACACAACATTACTTATCATGGCTGCTGGTATCGGTAGCCGCTTCGGAACGGGTATTAAGCAGCTGGAACCAGTGGATGCTTCTAATCATATCATCATGGATTATTCCATCCACGATGCCATTGAGGCAGGCTTCAACCATGTAGTATTTATCATCCGTGAGGATATCGAGAAAGAGTTCAAAGAGGTCATTGGTAATCGCATTGCATCTATTTGCTCCGCTCATAATGTAACTGTTGACTATGCTTTCCAAGATATCAATGATATCCCGGGAACTCTGCCGGAAGGTCGTACAAAACCTTGGGGAACAGGTCAGGCTGCGCTTGCAGCGAAGAATGTCATCAAGACTCCGTTTATCGTCATCAATGCGGATGATTACTATGGCAAGGAAGGCTTTAAGGCTGTCCATGAGTATCTGGTGAATGGCGGCAAGTCCTGCATGGCGGGTTTCATGCTGAAGAATACCCTGTCTGATAATGGCGGTGTGACTCGCGGTATCTGCAAGATGGATGAGCAAAACAACCTGACCGAGGTTGTGGAAACCAAGAACATTGTAAAAACCGCAACTGGAGCAGAGGCAGACGGTGTGGTTGTTGATGTGAATTCTCTGGTTTCTATGAACATGTGGGGATTGACTCCTGATTTTCTGGATGTGCTGGAAAATGGTTTCAAGGAGTTTTTTGAGAAAGAAGTACCGAGCAATCCTCAGAAAGCCGAGTATCTGATTCCAATCTTCATCGGTGAGTTGCTGGAGCAGGGCAAGATGTCTGTGAAGGTTCTGAAGACCAACGACACCTGGTACGGCATGACCTACCATGAGGATGTCGTAGCAGTGAAAGACAGCTTCAAGAAAATGTTGGCAGATGGCGTGTACAAGGCTGATTTATTTGCAGACTTGTGATATAATGGGAACGGTAGTTCCCTACGCTGCTCGAATAATATCACACACCTCTTCGTGGTGGGCAGCAGGCAACGATCTTATGGTCGGCTGAGATGTGAGAATAATTTGTCGCTTATTGTTTTATTTGGAACTTGGCTGAGTTGCTTAAAGTTAAAGTTCGAAACCAAAGGATTTGTCAAAAACATTGAGATTGATGGAGGCGCTGTGATGAACAGTCTGATGGTAACTTATATGTGGGTTCAGATGGGATATCCTACGGGTGTATGTGGGGTTCGTAGCCAACACTTACATGAAACAAAATAGCCGAGTGAAGAGTAAGACGTAAATAAACGAAACTACACCTAGAGGCCGTACCTCTGGACCCCGCTATTAGATTATTACGAAAGTGTTTACATATACAGGAGAACATTAATGGCAGATGATTTTAAATTTGGAAATTCACTTACTCCAGACGTGATTGCTAAAATTAATGCAAGTATACAACCACAAAGAGCGTTTGCAGAAAGTATTGCAGCAGAACAGGATCGTATGATGCGTCAGGCTCAAGAAGTTGGAGAGCAGATATATCAGAATAGGCAAAGAATGCAAGAAGCAATGGAGCGTACAGCACATAATACAGATGTGGCTAAAGATCGTTTAGAAAAGATAATCGACCAACAATCATCACATATTGAATTGCTGGAAAAAACAAATGAAACATTGCAAAAACAATTGGAAACCGACCAAAAACAGTTGGAAATACTGCAGAATATTTTTGCTTCTGGAGAAGATGGAGTTCAGGTCGAAAAAGAACTGATGAACTTGATAAAGAAAGAAATAGACGAGACACATCCTCTTTGGGAATATGTCAAAGATAAGGGCGGAGATATTGCGGTGGCTGGTGCGACAGCTGGAATTCCTATATTGTATGGTGCTTTTAAGGCATATCTTCTGTCTAAAGGAATTATGTTGCCGTAATAACTGCCCTCATACCCACACAGTGCTATACTTAAACCACTATAAAAGGAAAGAGGTTATCACCATGCCCAGAACGAAAGGCAGCAAAAACCGTCCCAAAACAAATATCACCAAAGACTACGCATCCCAAATCGCAGAGAAGCAGGAGAATATTGCGTCTCTGAATACGGAGATTGCCTCCGTCACCGCCAACATTGACACTTTGAAGGCTGACCTGAAAGAGAAGAAGGCTGCTCTGAAGAAGGCCGAAAAAGAAGTGGCATCCTTGGAAGCGAAGAAGGCAAAGGCAGATGCTAAGATCGCTGAAGAAGCTAAGAAAGCTGAAGCAGAGGACGTGCTGAAAAAGCTGCTGGCCAGCGGTGTGAGTGCAGACGAGATACTCGAAAAACTAAAATAATCTTTTTAGACCTCAGACCGTGTGGGTGTGGTTACAAAATCTCATCCATGCGGTTTTATAACAGAATAATTGTTTTGTATCGAACAATAATATACCTGTTTTTATTCCATAGTCCAAAATCACATCCGGTGAAATTTTAGCAAAAGAGGTAGCAGGAGAGAGCACAGGCAAAGTAGTTACTGAGCAAATAAACAGCAATGAACATCACAGATAAGAAGTAATCAAATCTGTCAGCACATTAAAACAACCCTAATCACTTCAAAAGTACTCTTCAAAAATCAGAGGCAACCCATCGCCCAAGCCAGTCCATCAATATGCCAACCAACCCATTATCCATCCCTCATCACCCTCACCCTGAGGAGCGCATCTGGGCAGGGCAAACGCCCCGGCGGCAGCCCTGGGTCCCGGACGCTCCGAAGATCAAGCACGGCAAGATGAAACAATTTTACATGATTGACATAGAGCGAAAAAGGTGGTAATATTATCTTGTCAAAAAAATGCGAATCCCTCTCGCTCGCGAAGGAGAAATCTCTCTCGCAATGAAATATCAAACGATACAGCGAATAAAAATAGACTTTGCCGAAGGCTGGCAGACACGAGGGACTTAAAATCCTTTTCTGAAGACAGAGTATGGGGTTGCCCCCGCTGGAGACATTGAAAATCTCAGAATTGTTCGTTGATTCGAATGATTGTCGGACTTTCTTTTTGCTCTGCTTTCTGGAAGCTTTGGAGAGGTGAGAGGAATCATTCTTGCATAGACGATGCCGTATGGACGCGTTTACAAGAACCTTTCCATGCGGGGCCATAGTGAAATATTTTTATATCAAACAGACTGCCCCCAAAGTAGCTCGCATCAAATCGCGCTGCTTTGGGGGCAGTTTTACGCTTTGCGGGGGATGGGCGGGGCGCTATCGTCCGTAAGGCCGAGAATATAATCGGTACTGGTATGGTAGAGACCGGCAAGCTGGATCAGCACCTCGGTGGGGATATCCCGCTTGCCGGTCTCGTAATTGGAGTAGCAGACCTGTGTGCATTTCAGATACGCCGCAACATCCTTTTGCAGCAGATCACGATCCTCCCGCAGATCCCGGATACGTTGATACATGGTATTTACCTCAAAGGCTTTATTTAAGGTAAAGTATAGGCATAACGAAATGTTATATTGACATATAAAACAAAATGTTATATCATAGTATCGCGCCGGGAACAGCTGTGAATCTCCGGCGCAAAAGGGGAGAGCATCATGAAACTGGAATTCCGGCAGACGGTGACCTGCAACCACCTTACGCTTGCAAGGGTCTGCAAAACTATCGACTGGCAGCAGCCACTGCCCCGGTGCGGAGAATATGTGGCCGGGCTGGATACGCTGGACGGCGAACCGGAACTGCCGGTGCGCAAACTGCTGCACCGGGCACAGGACGGCGGCTGCCTTGCGGAGCTGCCGGGCTTCCACATTGCGCAGCTGAGGCTTTCTTACCGGGAGCTGGAGCAACTGGCAGCAAAAAAAGGCTGGACGCTGCAAAAGCTGTAAAAAACTTAAATTTCCCTCTTGCATTCTGGCCGATTCGTGCTATAATAGTAAGGCAATCGTTTCCAAGGCCGCTCGACGGGGTAGCCGATATTGAAGGTTGTGATGGGCACATACATTTATAATATGGCCCCAATAAGTCAGAACCAGAAATGAGGTGAAAAGAATGAAACAGGGTATCCATCCGAACTACGTTGACTGCACCATCACCTGCGCATGCGGCAACGACAGTAAGACGCGTTCTCTTATATTCATGAAGACAGGTGCTTGTAGGAATATGGTAAATGGCAGCACCATTAGAAGTAATTGCATATTCAATTCCAGGCACAGCAAGAACATCTTTAGGCAGCGTATCAAAAGAACGTCCACTTGCGATCACAATGTGAACACCATTTTCAATTGCATGACATAAAGCATTATAATTTCCGTCAGAAAGCCGTCCACTTGCATTTAATGTTGTACGGTCAAGATCAAGTGCAATACATTTTATATTCATAAGAAACCTCCAGATTTCGCATTTGTTATACATAGTCGATATTGTGTAATATATTTTACACATATGAAAATATTGTATCTTTTCTTTGAAACAATTACAATATACGAAAGGAGGAGAAATAAAAATGGGAATGACAACATTATGCTATATAGAAAAAGATAACAAATATCTGATGCTGCATCGCATCAAGAAAGAACATGATATAAATAAAGATAAATGGATCGGAGTCGGTGGTCATTTTGAACATGGAGAAAGCCCGGAAGACTGCATGTTTCGTGAAGTTATGGAGGAAACAGGACTAACCCCATTGTCATATAGATTTTGTGGGATTGTCACATTTTTGTCCGATATGGGAACTGAAAAAGAAGCATGGGAATATATGTGTTTATACCATATCGAAGAATTCAAAGGCGAGATCAAAGAATGTGATGAAGGAGTACTAGAATGGGTAGACAAAGAAAAAATATTAGACCTTGATCTGTGGGAAGGTGACAGGTTATTTTTACGCTATATGCAAGAAAGAAGATCATTTTTTTCGTTGAAATTGGTATATGAAGAAGGAAATCTGGTGCAAGCAGTCGTAGATGGAAAAGACTTGGAATTTTTTGATATCTTA
>OGNI01001133.1_pt1 | contig 15642 bp, 18 predicted proteins | sample 1573421 | NCBI WGS metagenome assembly OGNI01 (sample SAMEA2581928, study PRJEB24529) | metagenome | biome: Human gut stool | place: China | collected 2011
AAAACACGATTTGACAACATGAAGTCAATTCTGCTGGACATGTACTGGATGGGGTTTGATGCGCGCGTACCACGTGAGTAATATATAGTGTCCGATATGAATGCTCTAGGATATGAGAACTGGGATGATGTGCCTCAAAAAGTGCGGGCGGATTTGTTCTACGCCAACTACAGGTGTGATGACTGAAAGGAATGATGAAAGATGACCCGTTATTATTATGATGACTTTGGTGATGTATGTATCAAAAAATATAAGATTGATGGAATTGCGCGTCTCACGTCTAAACAGGCTAAAAAACGTATGGTGGATTGGTTATATGCTAACAATGTTTGTGATGCGGAAAGTTTAATTGGTCGTGCAACAAAAACAGAAGTTATGAGGCATGTGAGTATGGATGTAGTCGTTGAAAAATATCTGTTTTATAACAAAATGCAAGAAGATATTGAGTTTGTGTTTTAGAAAGGTATTGAGATGTCGTTGATTAGTTCGCGGGTGAACGCTAAGCAAGCTATTACAGGTGTTAAGGTTGATTCGAGGAAACGGAAACTCGGGGGTAGGCATAATAAGGATGTTGTGGTTGATGATGGTATCTATGATTTTGTTAATCTGAGGTACCGGGATGATATCGAACGATACAGGCTCGGTAAAACAGTTTCCGAGTGATATAGTAGGGTCATGCACTAATAAGGTGTATGACCCTACTATTATAAGGATATTTTATGAATGACACTGTTGTTTGCGGGTGCGTTTGTGCCGGTGTGTTGATGATTACGGATTACGTGACGGGCGTTGTTAAGGCAATTATTGGGCAATGTATGAATAGTGCGAAGATGCGTGAGGGTCTTGCTCACAAGTTTTCGTATGTTGTCGTGATTTTTGTTGCGTGGTTTGTGGAATTTGAGAGTGGTAGAATCAATCTCGGGTTTACTCCGCCGTTGTTTGTTCCCGTGGTGGTTGCTATCTCGCTTATCGAGATTACGTCCATTCTTGAGAATTGTGTGGAAATTAACCCCGAGCTAGCCGACTCTAGGATTCTGGAAATTTTTAAAAATGGAAAGGAAGCAAAATGAGTTTCGATTTTATCACCCAGTACGATTCGCCCAACTTCACCGTTGGGCGTCCGTATGGCATTGCGTGTATCGTTATTCATTGGTGGGGTGATCCAGATGAGCACCCGACGTTTGAGGGTGTGATTAGCACGTTGTGTAGTCCGAGTCGTGGTGCTAGCGCTAACTATGTTGCTGAGGCCGGCCGTGTGGCGTGTCTGGTTGACCCGGATAATCGTAGTTGGGCTAGTGGTGACGGTATCAATGTCAACAGTATGGGTAATGACCGGGGCATTAGCATTGAGTGTAACCCGAGGCAGAGTGACGGTGATTATCAAACCATTGGTGAGTTGATTGCCAATATCCGTAGCGTGTATGGTGACTTGCCGTTGTACCGTCACCGTGATTTTTCCGCTACCGAGTGCCCGGGTACTTACGACCTTGCGCGGTTGGACGCTATCGCGCGTGGTACTGCCGTGCCTCAGCCTAGTGCGCCCGCCGCGCCTAGTGCGCCGTCGGTTGATATCGACGCTTTGGCTAATGCCGTTATCCGTGGCGATTATGGTGTTGGTGAGGAACGTCGTGCGCGATTGGGTGTGAACTATGACGCTGTTCAGAATCGAGTTAATCAGATTTTGCTAGGCTGACGAAAAAATTTTTATTACTGTATGGGCGTGTCGCAATTGTAAAATTTTGCGGCACGCCTTATATTGTTTGTGTCCGAAAAATTTTTCCAGTGAAAGGGTGGTATCTTGGATGTCCTACGAAAAACAGTGATTACCAACGAAGTGAAAGTGTCCACACCGCACGGTGATTTTATCCTACAGGTGTTCGGGAAAGTCACCGACGCGACTGTAAGGCAGATAGTCAAGTCCACGGTACGGCGTCGAACCGAGGGTGACGCCACTCTTAGCGGTGAGGATAGCGATATCCTTGGCAGCAACTTTTTGATTCTAGGGTGTACGACTCACACCGTAATGTATGAGTGCAACGTGTTCGACTTTTTGGAAATAGCAACCGAATACAAGCAGATTAACTAAAAGGAGATAATATCATGACCAACAAGAACAACGAAACCATTGAGAACGTCAACACCGAAACCGGCGAACTGCCCGAGAACGCCGCCACGCCGAACGTCACCGGTAATGGGTTCGAGCCTCGGCAGTACATCACGTTCGACCCGCACGTTCCGGCCAACCGCGTGCGCATGTTCAACGCGCGCAACAGTGCCACGTCGCTGAAGAACTTGGGTGATACGCCTATCGATATCGTTGATGTCATGACTCAGATTGGAACGCGAACCCGTTCGGGCAATCCGTGTCAGAACACCTATATTTTCGCCGCTGACGGGCAGGTGTATTTCACCCAGTCCAACGGACTCGGAAAGACCGTCAACGAACTTGTCGATATGGTAGAGGGCGATTTCAAGGCCAACACCACTAACGGCTACGTCAAGGTGCAAATCAAGGAAACGTCGCTTTCGGGCGACCGTTCCTACAAGCAGTTCCAATTGCTTGAAGCCTAACGTGTTATAATTCATAGGGCCGCGCCTAGGTCATGTATGGGTGCGGCCCTTTATTTTTTCGGTGTCGGTCAGATAGGTGGCGGGTTGTGGCGAAACGACAGCGCAGACAGTCAGATGAAGTGTATAACGCACGCCGTCGTGCGAAACGGTACGTCAAGAGTCTGGAAAAACAGGTCAACCAGTCCAAAAGCGCCACAGAACGCCGCGTGCTGAGAAGGTACATCAGGAATCTCAATGAGGCGATAGCCGGAACATATCGCGGCAGTGGCCGTAGCATCGACAAAAGCGTGGCCGCGTTGAAGTCTCAGACTCAGAGAGGCAAGTCCGGAACGGCCCGCGCGAACTACGTTTTTCAGCAACAGATCGGTTTGGCCGGACGTGGCCGTAAAAGCGCGCTCGGAAAGTACGGCGCGCAGAAAGTCAAGATTTTTTACACGGCCACGCAACGCATATGGCAAGGCGCGCCCGCTAGCCAACGTAACAAGCTTATCATGGCGGAACTTGGGGCTAGCAGTCTGGGAGAGGCTTTCGACATGGTGATGAAACGCAACAAGGCGGCTCTCGACATGGCGAAGGGTTTGTATGAGCCTATCGGTGACACGGCCGAAAACATTGCGTTCGCGCAAGGTTTGATTGAGGATATACAAACCTCACCGGAGTATCTGGATTACGTTAATGAATGGCGATAGAAAAAATGGTGAGAAACGGTAAAAAGGGGGGACAGTACCGGGTGTGCGCGGCGTATGATACCGAAACAACGAACGTAGGAACCGGAGAGAACACGCGGGCCTACCCGATACTGTTTATTATCAATGATATCCGGTTTGTTGATTTGACGCAATACGACACCGCGCGTGATATGGATGATATACGGTATTACCGCCATGTTAGCGATATGCTGGATTATGTCGCGGAATTGATGAACTGGGGTAGGAGTAACGATATCGTGCCGGTTATTGCCGCGTATAATCTCATGTTTGATTTGCAACCGCTAATGTATCTTTTGAGTCGGTCGTATAAAATGGCGGTTAACGCGCAAACCAGCACCAGCGCATACACTGTAGACCTATTGGATGATAAAGGTAAGGTGGCCCTCAGATTCTGGGACACGTTTTATCTCGAAATGAGCGGTTTGCGTGCAATGGGCGAAACATGCGGTTTGCCTAAAGCCGTGGGGGATTGGGACTACTCGTTAGTCAGGACGCCCGAAACGCTCTTGACCGATACCGAGCTTTTTTACGCGGGTCGTGATACTCAGGTCATACCCGCGTACTTGGCATATCTGCTCAAAAGCAATGAGTGGCTTACCGCCGATATGCTGGGGTGCCGCGTGCTGACCAAAACGTCATTGGTCAGGCAAATGGCCTATCACGAAGTCGGCGTGCTACGGTACAAAAAGGCCAACGGACACCGTAACAACCTAATCAGCGCTTTCGAGATGACGTGCCGACAGGAATTTGCGAAAACGTTCCAACAATACGCCTTACGTAAAGCGTGTTTTCGAGGCGGTCTGACTTTCACCAGCGCTAATTACGCTAATCGCGTATGGCATAACGTCGTTTCGCTTGACGTTACGTCCATGCACCATACGTTCATTAACGGTCGTATGATACCGGTGCATTTTGCGCCGCGACATACGAAAATACTCAGGGATGTTTGCGTCAATATCATGGCTACGCCGGTGAAAGACGTGCTGAAATACTATTACAAACCATTCAACAACGCCGTGCATGTCAGGTGCGAGTTTGTCAATTTGCGCGTGAAAAAAGACACTATATTTTCCGAGGCGGGTATAGGCATTATCCCCGAGGGTAAGTTCACGAAAACCGCGACTAAAACCGATTTACAGGATAATGAGCTGATGAAAAAAGCCGAGGAAAACATTAAATTATCCGGTTGGTATGACCGGGCTTTCAACCCGGTTTTCGCGTTCGGAAAACTCATGAGCGCCGAAAAAGCGGTGTTGCACGTTAACGAAGTTGAATTGTGGTGTATCAGTCAAGTGTACGATTATGATGATTTTAACGTCATTCTGGGAGAGGCCACGCGCAAATTCGCGATACCACCCGACTACGTGACCTTGCAGTCCAACGTGCTTTTCGAACGCAAACAGGACATGAAACACGTGTTGAAAGTCTATAAAGAGGGCGAAAAATACCCGGAAAAAGTGCCTAACAGCATACCCGAGGGCATTAAGACCGAGCTTTTGAACGGGACCGCTAATACGCAGTTTCTGCAATCGTATTATAATTCCACGGTTAAAGGCATGTTCAACGGCATTTATGGCACTCAGGCAATGGACGTAATGAAGCCGTCTTTTGTCGTTTTGAACGGTGATATCAAAATCGATAACACTACGATAGTCAATCAGGATACCTATAGCGAGATGATACCGGACAAAATCAGAGTGCTGTACACATACGGCATGAGGATAGTCGCGGGTAGTCGCATGCACCTCATCATCGCCCTCGAACTGTTGCATGAGACGTTGGGCGACGCCATACACCCGACAGGCGGCGACACCGACAGCATCAAGGCTAGCGTAGCCGAAAACGTGTCCGACGCCGATTTGTCGCAAGCGCTGAAACCCTTGGCCGACGCCAGCGATATGGCTATCAATGTCGTGCAACGCCGCAACCGCGCCAATTTTCCCGACTTGGCGTCGCCGCTCGAATCCATCGGGCATTTTGACATCGAGACAGCGGGTGAGGGCACGCGCTGGGCCAACCATTTCGAGGCGTGGAACAAGGCCAGAATCAGCGAATCGGACGGGCATTACCATATCACGTGCGCCGGTTTGTCGCGCCCCCGAGACGCCTATCACATCGAAACGCTCTGCAACGACCTCGCAAAGGCCGGGTACACGTTCGAACAAGTCGCGCCGAACGTGCTAGGTTACAACATTTTCGTGGCCAACAGCATCAGCCATAGTCTGCAAAAACGCCGCCCCGAGGTCGTGGACAGGTTTATCGGCGACGTGACCGACTATCTCGGTACTACGGCGCACGTCGATGTGCCGCAGTCCATCGCACTGTACCCGACAGGCCGGTGGCTGGGCGAAACGACCAAACGTGCGAGCGTGGAAAATCTGCAATGGTTGCGTCGCACGCAACATGTCGATACCCACGAACGGTGGATCGAATATGTTGACGGTGTGGGTAGAATTTTGGCAATGGATGACAACGGCGAAATGACGCCGCTTATGGAAACGGACAACACTGATGAACAATAAATATTACAGTTGGCAGAAAACATTATCGTATGACGCGCCGGTGACAATGGTCATAACCGCACGCGGATACGGAAAAACCTACGGGCTACGCAAACAGTGCGTAAGCGATTGGATTAAAAACAAGTGGCGTTTCGTGGAAATCACGCGCCATGCACAGGAATTAGCGCCCTTGACCGAAAACTATTATGACAGGTTGCAACGCGAATATCCCGGATATGTTTTCAAATGCGAGAAAAATCAGGCGTACATTGCGCCGCGCCCTCATGAGGGCGGTAAGCCGCAATGGGAATTGCTGGGGTATTTTGTCGCGATGACCCAGTTTCAGCTGATCAAAAAGCTCACATTCAACAGGGTTAAACGTATTTTCATGGATGAGGCCGTGCTCGAAAAGGACGACAAAAACCACCGGTACTTGAAAAATGAGTGGGACATCCTGACAAATATCGTTGATACCGTGACCCGTGAGCGTGCCGACACCGGCAACGAACCACGACTCTATTTGCTGGGCAACGCTTGCGATATTCTGAACCCTTATTTTGAGCACGCGGCCATTACCGGCAACCCCAAGCGAGGTTACTCATGGTATCTGGACAAGACGTTTCTGTTGCATAATCTCGAAAACGCGGAATACGCACGCGAAAAAAAGCAGACCTTGGCGGGCAGAATGGCTAGCGGGCGTTTGGAGAAAATCGCTTTGGGCAACGATTTCAGCACCGAAACGGATATGGAAATGGTTGCGGATAAAACCAGCAACGCCGAACATTTGTACACGCTGATGTACGACAATATCCCGCTTGCGATATGGCTGGACATGCAAGACGGTTACTACTACGTCAATCGCAAACCGCCGCGCGACATGCGCGACACATATACGCTGACATTGGATGACCGACCGAACTACGTCATGCTCAAACGCACCTCGCCATTATGTCAGACTCTTTTTGACGCATACCGGCTACGGTACGTTCGTTTCGACAGCCTGAAAACGTACGGCGATTTTCGGGACATGTTGCGGTATTGCGGATATCGGTGATATGATTACGTCGGCTAGTGAGCGGCGCTATACCGCGACGTAGTGCACCTAGCGCGGGGACTGACACGGGAACGTGCCGCGCGGTGTAGAATCTGGTCGATTCCCAAACGTCGGGTATAAATCGCTCTCATAATGCTATAATCGGGCTGACAAACAATTATTTGTCAGCCCGATTATTTTAGGAGATTAAAAATGGCAGATGACACCGAAAAAAACGACGTCGAAACCAATACCGAGCAGACCGAACAGCGCACCGACGACTACGACGCTTTGGCGCGTAGAATCGACGACGTGCTGACCAAGCTGGATGCATACGATACCAAGCTGACCGCGTTCATCGAATCGGTGAACGCTTTCATGGACGCGGCGGACGCGGACGATACCGACAACGACTCTGAGACTCATGATGACTCGGACACCGATGATATCGACCTCGATACGCCGATTGAAGACCTTGACCTGACTATCGACTGATTAGGAGACACATATTATGGCAGTCAACAACAGCACCATCCTAGCGAAGGCGTGGCTCTCGGGCACCAACGATTTTCAACAGCGCATCCCCGACCCCACCGTTAACGGTATCGCCGCGACCATGGACGCATTGTTCGCGCCCATGAACCAGCAGTATTACAATCAGTTTGTCGATGTCCTTGTTAATCGTATCGGCATGACCTACGTGAGGGGTCAGCAGTTCGACAACCCGCTCGCACCGTTCAAGGGCGCGAAGCTTAACTATGGTTCGACCATTCAGGAAATTGTTCCGAAGTGGATTAAGGCGCACGCGTATGAGGATGACGTGGAGACTCTGCTGAAAATGCACCGACCCGACGCGGTGCAGATTTTCCACTCGCAGAACCGCCGCGACCAGTACCCCATCACCGTTAACGCGGACGAACTGCGTACCGCCGTCACAGACGAGTACGGGTTGAACAATCTTGTCGCGCGTATCATGAACGTGCCGCGCAACTCTGATGAATACGATGAATACCGTATCATGCTCAATCTGCTCGCATACTATGAGGAAAACTATGGTTTCCACAAAATCAAGGTGACCGAACCGACCGACGAAACCACCGCACGCGCTCTGCTGAAGCAGATTCGAGCGGTTGCCGGTAAACTGCGTTTCCCCAGCACCGTGTACAACAACGTGCCCGTACCCGTGTTCGCGGCAAACGACGAACTGGTGCTCATGGTCACGCCGGACGCCCTCGCATCGATTGATGTTGACGCCCTCGCCGCCGCGTTCAACATCGACCGCGCCGAGATTCAAATGCGCACCGTCGTTGTCGATGAATTCCCGGTTGCGGGCGCTATCGCGCTGCTGACCACGCGCGACTTTTTCGTCTGCAACGACACGCTCTACAACACCACCAGCTTCTATAACCCGCAGACTCTGGGCACCTCCTACTATCTCAATCACTGGGGCGTATACTCGGTCACGCCCGCTGTACCGGCAGTGCTGTTCACCACGGGTGATGGCACGACCGTTCCGACCATTACTCAGACGGTGACGGCCCTTAACCTCACCGCCGAAAACAACGCGACCTCGGTTGCGCCCGGCGACACGTTGCGTCTCATGGTGGACCTACAGGGCACCATCACCGGCGGTTTGGCCGTCCGGCCCGACGCGGCGACGTTCGAACTGTCGGCCGAAAAACCTGCAGCGGCTAGTGTCGCTGCGGTGCCGAGGGCGCTGAACTCCCGTACGCGCGTGGACAACTACGGCGTGCTCCATGTCCAGCGCACCGGGCTGGCCAAGGGCGACATCATCCATATCAAGGCGACCGCCGCATACACCAACCCGAGCGGCGCCACCGGCGCATACACCGATACGCTCGACCTCACCGTCAAGTAAAAAATTGCGGACACCTATTAGGGCCGGATACAATGATCGTTGTATCCGGCCCTAATATTTTACGAAAAGCGAGAAAAATCATGACCAACAAATTTCCACATTTGCAAAACGCTACCGGATTCCCCGGCGACAATGAGCGCGTATACTCGCAATATCCCAATAGTTTCGACTACACGCGCTGGACGTCCAAGACCACACTCAAACCATGCACCGTCCGTTGGACTGCGGACGACGCCAACCGCGTCAAATGGGACACCGATATCGAGCGTGACGCATGGTTCGACCAGCTGACCGGCGCCGCATACGAACTGGATAGCGGGCTCAACGTCATACCGGGGGAAAGCGTGCGGTTGCCGATACCCTATCAAGCGTTGCAGTATGCCAACTATCTGGTCGTTACGATACCCGACATGCCGGGCGAGGGCGAGCAACTGGACTACTCCACACGCCACGTGTCACGTCTGTACTATTTTGTAGTGGACACACGCCGCATCAACGCGACTGTCACCGAGTGCATCCTCGAATTGGACTACTGGACTACCTATATCAACTCGGTTGATATCCCGCGAATCATGGTCGAACAAGGCCACGTCGCCCAAGCGTATGAGACTGTTGAAACGTATCTCATGGACCCCATACACAACAACCGGGGACTCACCGCGCCCGAGCCGGACGCGCCCGCCGCACCCGTGATGACCGCATCCAACAGGTTCATCCCCCTTGCGACTGGAGAAATGTGGCTGTTGTTGGCAGTCAAGTGCACCTACACGCAATTCACCAGCCTCACGCCGGTTGGTGACACGTTGCCCGACACGCCGCCCGTCTACGCTGACACCGGCGACTACTGGGGGCACCAGTACCAAGTCACCGGTTATGCATGGGGCGGCGTGCCTAATCTCAATGACGTGTCAGCGCCGAACGCCACCGGCATATCCGCAGACAACACGCGGCCCAACGGGTATACGATTATCGGCCTCAAAACAGCCGACGCATACGGGCACGACTTTTTCGGCCAACTCACGACACGGCTACCTCAGGCGTACAATCTTATCGAGGCTTGCTACGTCGTGCCGCGCACCATGATTAACCCGACCAGCGGCGCAAAACTACTGGGCTTTGACATTTATCGTATCAATCCCGCCGCAACGAGCTTGTTGGCTGACATCGACTTGCAACCGAGCGCGTTCGGCTACCCGTCCGAGTACGCGCGACTGACGAAACTGTACACGGCCCCCTATGCGTGGTTGTCCATCACCGACGAAAACAACAACGAGTCAGTCATACGAGTAGAAGACACCACCAGTAATCTTGCGGTAATGCGCCGCGTATCCCTCGCATACCCGTATTTGTCCGCGCAAACGTTTTTGACAGGCGTATCGGGCAACGGCAAAACCGAGTACACATGGGCCGACCTCACCAACACATCTCACACCACCGACATACCCGACAGCGCCTATCACGCGTTATCCTCTCATGACATACCACTGTACACGCTGATGATTGACAGCGCGGTAAAATACATCAACGACAACGACAGTACCAACCGAGTACAGGCCCGCGAAAACGCATTGAACGCCTATCATGTTAGCGTGCGCGGCACCAACACCGGCAACGCAAACGCAAACGCAAACGCCGAAACCAACCTAACCAACACACAAGCAAGCGCCGCAAACTCGGTTGCCAACACCAAACTACAGACCGAAAACGCGACATACAACACCATCCTATCCAACACCGCTAGCACAAACATAACAGGCCTCAATAACACAAAACTAGACGCGGACGTCGTGACGTCCAACTTTAAGCTGGGTGCCGATAAGTCCGTTGACAAATTGGTGACCACCGCCGCATATGAAGCCAACGTTGACTCAGCGGTGCTCTCAAACGTATCATCGGCGGTCAACACCATTGCGGGCGCGGCAATCTCCCTAGCAGCCGCACCGGCTACGGCGGGCGGTAGCTTGGCGGCGGGCGCGGCAGTCGCGGGCGCGGGCGTGTCGGTGGGACTCAGCGGCTACAACACATCGGTAACGCTATCCAACAAAGAGGCCGTATATAACGCTAATCTGCAAGCCATGGAAAGCAAGGCCAACAACGCGATAACCACTAATCGCACCCTGACAACACGCGCTATGACCTTGGCAACCGACGTTACAAACCGCTCAAACAAACTTAACGCCGATTTGACGGACTCTACCAACACGCTATCCACCAACGTAACAACCAACAACGTCAACACCGGCAACGCAAACGCGGCACGTAGCCGCAACACCGCAGTGATCAACAATCAGCGGCAACGCGACAGTGGCATTTTCGGCGCTCAAACCGCCCTCGAACAGGCACAAGACGTATACGCCGCCAAACTCAGGGACCTACGCCGTTCCGCGCCGGTGACAATCGCCGCATCACAGGGCGACGCCCTACCCGATATCTGGGGTGTCCGAGGTCTACAGGTGCGAGTCATGACGCAATCGCCGGACGTAATCAGACGTTGCGGCGACACTTTTCTACAGTATGGCTACACGTTGCGCCAAAACGTGGAAACACCGACTCTGCTGGTTAAAAGCAAGTTCACCTACTGGCGCGGTGACGCGCTTATCTATGCCATCAGCGCACCGGCACGCGCAGTCAATATAATTCAGGACATGTTCGAGTCCGGCGTCACCGTATGGCGCGACCCCGATACAATAGGCAGTAGCATATACAACAACGACTAAAAGCGAGGTACGATAATGGGTCAAAAACGCAACGGGCTAAAATGGAACAGTGACCGATACTGGCAGACCGCAGGCTACAACAACCGCTTGTTCACCATGTTCAAAAATCAGGTCCTGAACATGGCGCTGACACGGTATCACTGGATTAACCTACCCCAGACATGCGACGAACGGTTTCTCGAACTGACCCTATATACACAGGGCATTGCGACCATCGCACACCCACGTAGCGGCGCGTACGCCAACCAGTGGCTCTCGCTCACAATGGGAGGCTGGGAATCGGCACCCGACATGTACGGAAACCCGAGCAAATGGCGCGCTCTCGGCCTTAACGGCTACAGCTTCAACGTAAACACGTCCAACGGCTACTACTGCTGGGACAATCATCTACGCGCACCCCTCAATGACCGCGTGGACTTATGGTGCCGCGAACTAGTCGACATTATACGCACCATGCAACAAAACCGCGTGCATCAGAAAACCCCTATGATAATCAGCGGTGTACAGGAAAAACGCTTGGACATGACCAACCTCGCAAAACAGGTCGGCGGCGGCGAACTCATCGTTTTGGCAACGGACGGCATACAGGACATGCACGTGCAAGCGCTGACCACCAACGTACCGTTCATCGGCACCGAACTATGGGCAAATTATTTGAACATCTGGACTCAGATATACGGCGCTCTGGGCATCGGAAACCTACCGTTCAAGGCGGAGCGCCAAATCGAGGATGAGGTCAACTCGCAACAGGACCCGACCAACCTCATAGCATTGGACGGGCTCACCGAGCGACGCAAAATGTGCGAGTACCTTAACACGCATTTCACCGATTTTGCCGAAAAACCATTGGACGTTGTATGGCGTAGCGACAACGAAACGGCCAACTACAATATCACCCATAATCTGCAAAAACTATTCGAACTGAACAATGGAGATGATACAGATGATACCGCCCTATGATATGAGCGACGCGCCACGTGATTTCCACGCAGTCGTGACAGTCACCCTAGGCGAACTTATCACCGACAAATGGGTTGACTGGACGGACCCGAGCTGGCACTGGGACGCATACAACGACGAACAATACACGCGCGTATGCGACAAATTCAACGCTCATTACTGGGACAGGGAAATCGGCGTGTTGCCGCCCGGCAGCTGGAAACGTGAGGTATTGCGCAAATTCAACGAAATCATGCCAAAATACAAACTCGTATATCAAACGCTCGAAAACGGCGTGGATATCCTACAAGACAGCGACACATACGGCAAAAACCGCAACGTGTTTAGTGACTTTCCGGCGACACAGATAGCACCGCAAAATCAGGACTACGCATCAAACGCAACCGACAATCAATTTGAAACTATCGTACAAGGTAATTTTCTGGAAAAAATGGAAAAAATAAAGGACTATAATGATATAGATTTAATGATTATCAACGACATGGACTCGCTGTTTTCATGCTTCTATTCAGTAAGTCTTAACATTTATTAATATAGAAAGGAACATATCATGTCATGCGATATTGACATTAATCAATTCCCGTGGATAACGGAATACACACCGGTAATTCCAAAAATCTACTGGGACGTATACTCGCAAGAAGAAAGGTACAAGTGGCTATGCTTAGAGTATGACAAAATCATGCACTATTTGTCCGACACGATCAAATACATCAACGACAATGAGGGCAAATACGACAACGACATAGCCACCCTATACGAGCTGACTAAAAAACTAGGCGCAAGTCTGGACAACGTAATCGCCCAGCTCGATAAAATCGTGGAAACGCTGCCGGTATACGACCCGACGCAAGGTAAAAACGTCACCAGCCGTGAGGCCATGCGCAACATGTTCAGAGAGTTGGCAGTGTTCGGCGCACGCGCTAACCAGATGGCGACACTGACAGCCGAACAGGCGGCCGCAACGACATGTCTGGAAATGGCAGTAATCGGCAACAAAACAGTGTTCGGAAACCCCGAACCCCGAGTAACACAGCTAAACGAATCAATCCAGACGCCACCACCGAAACCACTGACAGTAGACGACCTACGCAATGGTATAATCAGTCACAAATACTATAAAGAAAGGTAGTAAAAAATGCTTGAAACCTCTAATTACAAGCTCAAAAAATACCAACCTACAGACAGTCCCGACCTACTCATCGGTTATAACAAGTCGATGGACACCATCGATGCGCAAATTAAAAGCACCAACGTCCGCATCGACTCACTACCCAGTGCACCCTCATTACCGGACGGACTAACGGAATTTTTAACCGCACTCGGGCTTAACAGCAGTAACACGACACAACTGAGCGCCACGCTAGGGCATTTTCTGAACAAAACGCCCGCAACAACCAACGCGGAATACACGGTGGCCGGTTTGGCAAAACCCAACTCACCGCCGAGGGGCTACCGTTCGTATCCGACTCGCAATGAAAGGTAAACTATGAACGACAAGTACGACGAAACACCGTGGTACAATCTGCCGCTATACATGGCTGACACACCCCAAGACCTACGCGACGGATACAACCGGGCAATGAATCTTATCGACCTCAAACTACATCAGCTGGATGTACAGCTGGAAATCATCAAAAACCTCAAATAAATCAGGAGTTTATCATGGTAGACGGATACGGACGCACCACAAACTTCAACCTCCCACTCTATCAAGACAACACACCAGCCGACTTGCGAGACGGTTACAATTCCGCCATGCGTAGCATCGACACCGACATGCTCAACATCTCCAACGGTGTCAACACGGCAAACGCTAACGTAAACGCACTCAAAACAAACCTAACCGCACTCGGTGCTGACACCCCCGAAAAAGCAACCGCGTTAGCAACCGATATCGCAAACGGCAAAAACGCGCACAACCTACTCGCATACATGGGCATCACCGACAACACCAGCGCCGGTGAGCATATCAACGCTATCGAGCAAAACCATACGGACACTCTAAACAACACCAACGCACTAACCGCATTGGGCGCTGAGACAGTGAATAAAGCCACCGCGCTACGCAACAAAATCAACACCGCGCTACAACCAGACACCAACCAATACTTTCTCATCACGTTCGGCGACTCATACGCAAGCTCACCAGAGCGCTCATGGGCAATCGAACTCGGTAAATTGCATCCAAACTTAACCTTAAAAAACTTCGCGGTATCGGGCAACGGATATATTACAAAAACGGGCACATACCAACAACAACTCAATAAGGCACTCGCTGACACCTCAATCAACAACAACAACGTCAAAATCGTAGTAGTCGGTGGTAGCCGCAACGACCTTGACACAACACAAAAACAAGAAACACTCACCCCCGCGGCAAAACAGCTATACAGCAATCTACGACAGGCATACCCAAACGCAAAAATTTTAGCAGTACCGCTCATGTGGGATCACAGACCACCCGGCGCAAAATGGAAATCAAACGCGGGTGCAATCATACGCGGTGCAATACAATCAAACGCACACATCATCACAGTGCCGTGGGCATGGACTTGGCTACTCGGTGACGCTGAATACTTCAACGACCCCGACATACACCCCAACAACAACGGGTGCAAAATCATAGCCAACTACATCCATACCGCAATCGAGGGCAACTATACAGGACGTCAACGCACACGACTATACCAATTCCCAGCGGAAAAACCCATCAACCTATGGATATCCGCAAGCGGCGGCACAATCACATACACGTTGCAATGCAAATCAGGCATTAACACAGCATGGTTCACAAACGGGCTCGCAATCGAGGAATGGGCACAACGTGTATATGATGATGCGGACACACCGAACACATGGGTACCCGCAATAACCCAAGGCGGAAACGGCGCGGCACTCTTCATCATCAGCGACACAATCAAAATATCTAGCTTCCCAGTACTAGGCGGCGGAACAATCGACACACCACTAGGATTCACCGTCACAGCAGATTGGTAAAAACTTAAAAACAAATATACCCGCTACGCATCACAGCTAGCGGGTATATTTGTTAATCAAATAAAACACTTCATCAAATAAAACACTTCATCAAATAAGACGGCGTGCAATACAGCAGATTAAACAGCAAACACCCCCTATCAATGCTATCATCGACCTCGCAAACCGACTCATTAATCTTGACATAACGCTTACCGTCTTCGGTATACTCTTTCACCGACACACCATACTGCATAATCTCAATCTTACCGTTATCATTCTTGATGACTGC
>OGNI01001136.1_pt1 | contig 15633 bp, 10 predicted proteins | sample 1573421 | NCBI WGS metagenome assembly OGNI01 (sample SAMEA2581928, study PRJEB24529) | metagenome | biome: Human gut stool | place: China | collected 2011
ATGAATATAAAGGTGTAACGGCATCGGTATTTCTCGATGCGAACGAGAATCCGTACAACCTGCCGCACAACCGCTATCCCGACCCGATGCAGTGGGAATTGAAAACGGAACTTTCCAAGATAAAGAAGGTGTCTCCCGAGCATATTTTTCTGGGCAATGGTAGCGATGAAGCTATCGACTTGGTATTCCGTGCTTTCTGTGAGCCGGGAGTGGACAATGTGGTGGCTATCGATCCCACTTACGGTATGTATCAGGTGTGTGCTGATGTGAATAATGTGGAGTATCGCAAAGTCCTGCTCGACGAGCATTTCCAATTCTCGGCAGATAAGTTGCTGGCGGCTGCGGATGAACGGACAAAGCTGATTTTCCTGTGCTCGCCCAATAATCCTACGGGAAACGATCTGTTGCGCAGTGAGATAGAGAAGTTGCTGCGTGAGTTTGAAGGGCTGGTGATACTGGATGAGGCGTATAGTGACTTTTCAGAATCTCCGTCGTTCTTGCTGGATTTAGATAAATATCCGAATCTTGTTGTGTTTCAGACTTTTTCTAAAGCATGGGGCTGTGCGGCTATCCGCCTGGGAATGGCGTTTGCTTCTACGGAAATCATCGGTATCCTGAGCAAGATAAAGTACCCTTATAATGTGAACCAACTGACTCAGAAACAGGCAATAGAGATGTTGCATAAGTACTATGAGATAGAGCGTTGGGTGAAGAGGCTGAAAGAGGAACGCGAGGATTTGGAGAAACGTTTTTCCGAACTGCCGTTGACGGTGGAAGTATTTCCGTCTGATGCCAATTTCTTCCTGGCACGGGTGACGGATGCGGTGAAAATCTATAATTATCTGGTAGGAGAGGGGATCATCGTCCGCAACCGTAATTCTATATCGCTTTGTGGCAACTGCCTGCGTGTGACGGTAGGAACGAGGATGGAGAATGATAAACTGATAGAAGCATTGAAAAGCTATGAGTAAGAAAGTATTATTTATAGATCGTGACGGGACTTTGGTGATTGAACCGCCCGTAGATTACCAGTTGGATTCGCTGGAAAAGTTGGAGTTTTATCCCAAAGTGATGCGTAACCTAGGCTTCATCCGTAGCAAATTGGATTTCGAGTTTGCGATGGTGACCAATCAAGATGGGTTGGGCACGGCTTCTTTCCCGGAAGAAACTTTCTGGCCTGCGCATAACCTAATGATGAAGACGCTGGAAGGTGAAGGGATTACGTTTGATGAAATCTTCATCGACCGTAGTATGCCGGAAGATATGGCACCTACCCGGAAGCCGCGCACAGGGATGTTGACGAAGTATTTGAATAATCCGGAGTACGATCTTGCCGGAAGTTTCGTTATCGGTGACCGTCCTACGGATGTGGAACTGGCCAAGAATCTGGGGTGCCGGGCTATTTATTTGCAGGATGATACTACGTTGCTGAAGCCGGAATCAGAAGGAGGAACTGCCGCTTGCGAAGGTCTGGAAGAGGTATGTGCTCTTGTTACGAAAGATTGGGATAAAGTTGCCGAATTCCTTTTTGCCGGAGAACGCAAAGCGGAAGTACGCCGCACAACAAAGGAAACGGATATTTTCGTGTCTCTGAATCTGGATGGTAATGGTGCTTGCGACATCCATACCGGACTGGGTTTCTTCGACCACATGCTGGAGCAAATAGGCAAGCATGGCGGTCTGGACCTGACGATTCATGTGAAAGGCGATTTGGAAGTGGATGAGCATCACACCATAGAAGATACTGCGATTGCATTAGGCGATTGCATCTATCAGGCATTGGGCAACAAGCGTGGCATCGAGCGTTATGGCTATGCCCTGACGATGGATGACTGCCTTTGCCAGGTTTGCCTGGACTTCGGTGGACGCCCCTGGCTGGTATGGGATGCAGAATTCAATCGTGAAAAGATTGGTGAGATGCCGACAGAAATGTTCCTGCATTTCTTCAAATCCCTGAGCGATGCCGCCAAGATGAATCTGAATGTCAAAGCGGAAGGCCAGAACGAGCACCATAAGATAGAAGGTATTTTCAAAGCGCTGGCTCGCGCTATAAAGATGGCGGTGAAGAGGGATATCTATCACTTTGAATTGCCGAGTTCGAAGGGAGTGCTTTAATATTTAATTCTTTTTCTCACTGCTATAACCGGATAATTTCATAACTTTGTCAAATAGATATAGAAAATAAAGTCTAAGGGCATTAAGAGTTATATTGGAATGGCGCATCTGATTATCAAAAATATTGGCCCCATAAATGAAGTGGAATTTGATTTGAATAAAATCAATATCTTCATGGGGCCGCAAAGCAGTGGAAAAAGTACAATTGCTAAGATTGTAAGCTATTGTGCGTGGCTGGAGAAACGCGTATCTCTGGAACAGTCCTTCGTAAAATACAAAGATGATAAATTTGTGGAACGTTTAATTTCGTTTCATAAAATGGAAGGATATATCCGCGAAGATTCATATCTGGAGTATGAATCGGATGTTTATAAGGTGGTATATAAAGGTTTGGGAACTTCTCCGGATTTTGAACTGAAAAGTACGAGATGGGGGTACAAACTGGAGAAAATAGCCTATATACCAGCTGAGAGAAATATCATTTCCGTGCTGCCACAGTGGAGTACTATAAAGATGTCGGACACCAGTACTGCAAACTTCATGGAGGACTGGGGGAATATGCGTGAACTATTCACAGCTGACAGACCCTTGAATATCCTTTCTCTAGGGGTTAAATACTATTATGATAAATCAAGTAATAAAGATTATATCCGTCTGGATAATGGAACACAGATTCAATTGTTTTCCTCTTCAAGTGGGGTGCAATCGGTAGTTCCGCTATTATTACTTTGCCATACGCTTCTGAATGATGATTTGAGAGATGAACTGGATTCTCATGTGTCTTTTGATAATAAGGTGATCTACGAAGAGCTAAAAGAAATTATTTATCGTGATAGATTCCGTGTAAATGTAAGGAGGAATCCGGATATAGATGCTGCTTCGGAAACTTTCCATGAAGGTGAGGGCGTAAATGAGCATTTCAGAGTTTTTCGGCCGGGAGAAAAAGATTTGTTTTATCAGACTGTTGATCATTTTACCAAAACTCAGTGTTGCGATCTGATTATAGAAGAGCCTGAAGAGAACTTATTCCCTGATATACAACAAGACTTTACATACTATATCATTCGCGAAATCCTGAAGAAAGAAGGGCATAAATTATTGATCACCACACATAGTCCTTATATACTTTTTGCATTGAATAATTGCCTGATGGGAAAATTGGTGGAAAAGAATATTCCGGATGAAAAGAGAAAGGAATATCCTTCGAGCAGTGCGTGGATTGATCCTAAGTTGGTTTCCATCTATGAGATTCACGAAGGCGCTTTGAAGTGCATTCAGGATAAGGATGGCATTTTGGAAGATAACTATTTGAACCAGGCTTATAAAATGAATTCTACAGAGTATTTGTCATTGCTTAATTATTACGAGGATGAAGAATAGAATCTGTGAGGTTTATTCGTTGTGTGAAGTGGTTACTACTGAAGCAGAAAAACTTTATATCATTGATTTTACGGAACGAACCATGTCTGCAAGAAAAGTGGAAATACACACAAAAATCCCTTTTATTCCCGAAACTACGACAGAAATGGATGGTCTGACATTGAATAATGCAACATCATTGTCTGTCGATCATGTTATTTTTGATGATTGCCAATTTAAGGATGAAAAAGGATTGCAAATAGAACATTGCGAATGTTGCCTTTTTCCTTCGTCCGGTAATGAGGGATGCTGGATTATGTTTGTTGAGATAAAGGACTGCAAACCTAAGAATATTGCAGTTTATAAGGAAAAGTGTAAATCTCAGTTAGTTTCTACTATTCAGGACTTTAGAAAGCATAATCTGATTTCAGACACAAATAAGGTACATGCCGTAATTTCTTTTCCCCGCCGGAATAAAACTGCTTTTAATGAAATGATAGTAGGAGATTTGATTGAACAGACCCGTTTATTCAAGGAACATAAGATCTATTTTGTAGCAACAAATAAGATGACAATAAGAGATTATCAGATACTGGAGCCTGTTTTGTAAAAAGAAGATGTCCATTTCTGGACATCCCCACTGTCCGATAATGAACACCCACCCCTGCCCAGAAGCATCCTGGCGCTTTGGCACGCTCTTTGCTTTTCTGTTTACAACTATTTTTTGATAAACATGAAAAGGAATATTTTACTCGCAGCTTGGATGCTATTTCCGTTCGCCGCTTTTGCACAGAACGATACATTGACAAACGAACGTGAACGTCTCATCACTTTAAATGAAGCGATAGCTTTGGCACGTACCCAGTCAGTGGATGCCGCCGTAGCGCTGAATGAATTGAAGACTTCATACTGGGAATATCGTACTTTCCGTGCCGACCTGTTACCGGAAGTGAATCTGAATGGTACTTTACCCAATTACAATAAATCTTACAGCAGATATCAAAACTCGGATGGTTCTTACTCATTTGTGCGTAACAATACGCTGGGACTTTCCGGAACGCTCTCCATAGACCAGAACTTATGGTTTACGGGCGGTAAACTGTCACTGGCTTCTTCTCTTGAATATATCAAACAATTAGGTTCTGGAGGAGATAAACGGTTTATGTCCGTCCCCGTAAGCTTGGAATTGTCGCAACCTATCTTCGGAGTGAACAACCTGAAATGGAACCGTCGTATCGAACCGGTGAGATATGCAGAAGCAAAAGCTGCCTTTATCACTGCTACGGAACAGGTAACGATGAAGACAATCACTTATTTCTTCAATCTGCTGCTGGCAAAAGAAAATTTGAAAACTGCTCACCAGAATAAAGTGAATGCCGACCGCCTCTATGAAGTAGCAGTGGCAAAGCGCAAGATGGGGCAGATTTCTGAAAATGACCTGTTGCAGTTGAAACTGAATGCTTTGCAAGGTAAGGCGGATGTGACGGAAGCGGAGAGTAACCTGAATGCGAAAATGTTCCAGTTGCGTTCGTTCCTCGGTTTGTCGGAAGACGAGAATCTGAATCCGATGTTGCCGAATTCTGCACCGGATATGAAAATGGAATATAATCTTGTATTGAGCAAGGCTCTGGATCGGAACTCATTTGCACAGAATATCCGTCGCCGCCAGTTGGAAGCGGACTATGAAGTGGCTACGGCTCGCGGCAATTTGCGCAGCATCGACTTGTTTGCCAGTGTGGGTTATACAGGGCAGGATCGTGATTTGACTTCCGCTTACAAGGGGCTGCTTGATAATCAGATTGTGCAGGTAGGTGTGAAAGTACCTATCTTGGACTGGGGAAAACGTCGCGGAAAAGTACGTGTGGCGAAGAGTAACCGTGAAGTGGTGCTTTCCAGAATCCGGCAGGAACAGATGGACTTCAATCAGGATATTTTCCTGCTCGTAGCGAACTTCAATAATCAGGCACAACAATTGGGCATTGCACAGGAAGCTGACGGCATTGCCGAAAAACGTTATAAAACCAGTGTGGAAACCTTTATGATCGGACAAATCAGTACGCTGGACCTGAACGACGCACAGAAATCAAAAGATGAAGCAAGGCAGAAACATATTTCCGAGCTCTATTATTATTGGTACTATTTCTATCAAATCCGCAGTCTGACACTTTGGGATTTTGAACGGAATTGTGAACTGGAGGCGGATTTTGAAGAAATTGTGAGAGACTGAGTTTGAGTTATGAGTTATGAATAATAACTTATAACTCATAACCGTTTTTCGCTTGTTATTGAAAAAAACAGTGTTATTCTGTGCTTTCTGTGTGAAATCGTTTATTTTTGCAAACCATAAAACAACGAAACCTTATGATACTGATAATCGACGATGATAGTGCCGTACGTTCTTCCCTCAGTTTTATGCTGAAACGTGCAGGATATGAAGCGCAAACTGTTCCCGGACCGCGCGAAGCAATGGATGTGGTGCGTGCCGAGGCACCTGCCCTCATTTTGATGGACATGAACTTCACCCTTTCCACAACGGGAGAAGAGGGGTTGACTTTGCTGAAACAAGTGAAAATATTCCGCCCCGATGTACCTGTTATCCTGATGACGGCGTGGGGAAGTATACAACTTGCCGTGCAGGGTATGCAGGCGGGCGCGTTCGACTTTATCACGAAGCCGTGGAACAATGCCGCTTTGCTGCAACGTATCGAGACAGCCCTTGAACTGACTGCCGTCCCCAAAGATGCACCGGAAGAACAGAGTGAGACGCTGAACCGCAGCCATATCATCGGAAAATCTCAGGGATTGATGGAAGTGCTGAATACGGTGGCACGCATTGCGCGTACCAATGCCTCGGTGCTGATTACCGGTGAGAGTGGAACGGGTAAGGAGTTGATTGCCGAAGCCATCCACATCAACAGCCAGCGGGTGAAACAACCGTTTGTAAAGGTCAATCTGGGCGGTATCTCGCAGAGCCTTTTTGAAAGCGAAATGTTCGGCCATAAGAAAGGCGCTTTTACGGATGCGACAACAGACCGTGTAGGGCGTTTTGAACTTGCCAACAAGGGTACTATCTTTCTGGATGAAATCGGTGACCTCGATCCTTCTTGTCAGGTGAAACTGCTCCGTGTATTACAGGATCAGACGTTTGAAGTGCTGGGTGACAGCCGTCCCCGCAAGACGGATATCCGGGTGGTATCCGCCACCAATGCCGACCTCCGCAAGATGGTGTCGGAACGTACATTCCGCGAAGATTTGTTTTATCGTATCAACTTGATAACCGTTAAGTTGCCTTCCCTTCGCGAACGCCGTGAAGATATTCCTTTACTGGCACGCCACTTTGCCGACCGCCAGGCAGAGCTTAACGGACTACCCCGCACGGAATTCTCGGCAGATGCCTTGAACTTCCTTTCCCGCTTGCCTTATCCGGGAAATATCCGTGAATTGAAGAATCTGGTAGAGCGTACAATCCTCGTCAGCGGAAAGTCGACGCTGGATGCTTCGGATTTCGACGCACAATATCTGCGTCCTAATGAACCGGTGAAGGCTTCGGACACATCGTCTCTGGCAGGCATGACGCTGGATGAAATAGAGCGTCAGACTATTTTGCAGGCACTCGATCGCCATAAGGGAAATCTCAGTCAGGTAGCTATGACGCTCGGCATCAGTCGTGCCGCGCTCTATCGCCGACTGGAAAAGTTTAATATAACAGTCACAGAAAAGTGAGAATAAAGTTCTATTTCTCCATACTTGTCCTTTTCCTTCTGGGTTTAGGTGGTGTGCTTCTCTACTTGGCAAAGGGGATGAAGCCGTTGCACCTCTACATTGTAGAGGGAATCATTGCATTTATCCTGGTGTTCCTGTTTATCTTCTATCGTAAGATTGTGAAACCGATGAATATTATCGGCAGCGGTATGGAATTGCTGCGCGAGCAGGATTTCAGTAGCAGGCTCAGCAAAGTAGGGCAATACGAGGCGGATCGCATTGTAAATGTGTTCAACCGTATGATGGAGCAATTAAAGAACGAACGTTTGCGTCTGCGCGAGCAAAACCATTTCCTGGACTTGCTTATCCAGGCTTCACCGATGGGAGTTGTCATTACCACACTGAACGGTGAAATATCCCAGCTTAATCCGATGGGATTGAAGATGATGGGAGTACGCTTGGAAGAGATTATGGGAAAGAAAATTGAGAATATAGACTCTCCTTTGGCTGAAGAACTGGCGAATATCTCAAAAGATCAGACGGCAGTGGTGCGTCTGAATGACTCGAATATCTATAAATGTACCCATTCCTCCTTTATTGACAGAGGTTTTCATCACCCTTTCTATCTGATAGAGAAGATGACGGACGAGGTGATGCGTGCTGAAAAGAAAGCGTATGAGAAGGTGATCCGCATGATTGCCCACGAGGTGAATAATACAACAGCGGGTATTACATCTACTCTCGATACCGTGGAGCAAGCTCTTTCCACTGAAGAGGATATGGAGGATATCTGCGATGTAATGCGCGTTTGTACAGAACGTTGCTTCTCTATGAGCCGCTTTATCACCCGTTTTGCCGATGTCGTGAAGATTCCTGAGCCCGCCTTGGTTACGGGCAAACTGAATGAACTGGCTTCCATGTGTAAACGCTTTATGGAGGGTATGTGCAACGACCGGAATATCCTTCTCTGGCTGGAATGTGATCCGAAGTTGGAACCGGTACGCTTTGATGCGGCACTCTTGGAACAGGTATTGGTGAATATTATCAAGAATGCTGCGGAAAGTATAGAGCATGCACCCGAAGGAACGATCCAGCAGGGTAGGGTTGTAGTCCGTACAATCGCTCCTACCACGATTGAAGTGGTAGATAATGGCCCCGGTATAACAAAAGAGACTGAAGCAAAGCTCTTCAGTCCCTTCTTTTCCACCAAACCGAACGGGCAGGGAATCGGTCTGGTGTTTATTCGCGAGGTGCTTACCCGTCATGGGTGTACGTTCTCTTTGCGTACGTACAGTGATGGGTTGACACGGTTCCGCATTATTTTTCCGTAGTCTTTTTCCATGCCTTTGCGTATTCGTCAAGAATCCGCTTGATGCCCTGGCCGATGACCACATAGTCCTTTTCGTTCAGGTTGGCAAGCGAGGCGCGTATGCTCCATTCCGGACCATCGAAACCACCGCCGTTCAGCAGGACGAGAGACGTTTCTTTCGCCAGGCGGAATACGACGTTCAGCGGGCTGTAGGTACGTTTCAGGTATTCTACGAAATCATCTCCATAGAATTTCTTTGCCCATACCAGCATGTCGATCTCTGTATAATATCCTACGCGGAGCGGGTCTTTTATCAATGTGAATCCCGTATTATCCCACAAGGCATGCAGACGCTTTTCAATGATTTCCATCATCTTCAGTTTATATTTGTTTTCCTTATCCAGCAGGGCGAAGGAAGCGAATAAACTCATTTGCATCTGTTGGGGCAATGAAAGGCCGGCGGTATGGTTCAGTGCAACCTGTCGGCTGTCGGCTACCATGCGGTCGATGAACTTCATTTTTTCGGGATGCAGAGTCAGGCTTGAGTAACGGCGGTTCAGCGCATTGCGTTTATCTTCCGGCAGGCGGGCGATTTGCTTGTCGTAGATATTATCTTCGTGCAGGGCGATGACGGCATCACGCCAACCGGTAGCTCCGAAATATTTGGAGAAGGAATAGACACAAAGCGTATTGTGCGGCAGTTCAGCCATGAATGAGCGGAAGTGCGGGCTGAATGTGCCGTATACATCATCCGTGATAACCATCAGGTTGGGGTTATTATTCTTCACGATATCGACAATACGTGCCATCGTCTCCGGGCTGAGAGCGTAACTGGGCGGATTGCTGGGATTGGTCACGAAGAGCGCTTTGATGGCGGGATCTTTCAGACGGTCGATGTCCTTGTCATTGTATTGCCAGAGGTGGAATCCGTCGTCCGTCATGCGGTCGGCATGCAGTTCTATCATGTTGAACTGGTAGCGACTGCGGAATTTCAATGTAGGGGGTGAAAGCGGGCACCATCAGGGCGATACCGTCACCTTTATCCAGCAGGAAGTTTTCCTGGAGGGAGTCGAAGAGGTAACACATGGCGGCGGTTCCGCCTTCGGTGGCAAAGAGGTCGAATGTGCCTCGTGGAGGGCGGTTATCGCACATTTCTTGCGACAGGTAATCTTGCACCAGTATTTCGGTGAAGTGCAGGATGCGGTCGGGCACAGGGTACTGGTCGCCGATGACGGCTTCTGCCCATTCATGTACCAAGGAGTCGGGATCGGCGGCATGTTGCATTAACAGGTAGTTATAGGTTTGCTCCAGGAGCTTGGCACCGTGGGTGGCATTGTTCTTTTTGAGGAAGGCTTCGAAACGGGAGGCAATGCCTTCTTTTTGAGGGATGCCGGCGATGCCTTCGGGGAGGTTCATGACGCGGCGACATTCTTCCAATCCGAACTGTCCCAGGAGGAAGAAGGCTTCGCGAGGGGTGGTAGCTATCCAGTTAGGGTTACCACGTCCGGCGTTTAGCATCGTGCGGGCAGTTTTCTTCAGGCTTTCATCGGCCATATCGATCAATTGGTTTTTCAGCTCGAATGGGCTGATAGCTTCCATTTTCTTTTCTAAGTTTTTGGTATCCATATCGTTAAGTTTTAATTGTTATCATATAATCTTTTGGTTCAATAAACTAATCCTGGGAGTGTGATAAACTAACTCTCGGGATGCAAGAATCTATTTTCGGAAATGCATAAAATTATTCATACTATAATTGTTTTTGTATCTTACAACAGATGTGTTACTTTCTTACGATAGATATATTTCTTTCTTACAATAGCTGTTGTAAGAATAATAATGTGCATTCTGAAGATTAATTCTTCGCATCGCGGCGATTAGTTTCTTGCATACGGTATATCAGTTGTATGATATATCCGCCGGGTTAAATCAGCAGTACGATGACGACACCCCATATTATTAATAAGGTGTTGCCCACAGCATACGTTACCGTATACCCCAGCGCAGGCGTTTCGCTTTCCACCGCATCTTGTATTGCTCCCAGTGCGGCTGTCGTTGTACGTGCTCCGGCACAGCATCCCAGTGTTATTGCAGGGTGGAACTTGAAGACGTACTTACCCAGTAGTAAACCGATGATTAACGGCAAGGTAGTGGCTATGGCACCTACAATGAATAAACTGAGCCCGACATCCCGGAAACCCTGTACGAAACTCGGTCCGGCAGCTATTCCCACTACAGCGATGAACATATTCAGCCCTACATTATTCAGTACCCACAGGGAAGCTTCGGGAATACGTCCGAACGTAGGATGCTTGCTGCGCAGCCAACCGAAGAATAATCCGGCTATCAATGCGCCACCGCTCGTACTCAGACTGATGGGGACACCACCGATGTGGATGGATAATGCACCGAACAAACCACCTATCAGAATTCCTAATCCTACGAATATCATATCCGTTTGGTGGGTAGGCCGATCCACATATCCTATTTGTACAGCGGCACTTTCCACTTCTTGCTTGGTACCCACTACTTCGATGACGTCGCCGGCATCCAATTTTGTCTGTGCCAATACGGGTATTTCAATTCCCGCACGCTTGATGCTGCGGATGCTGACGCCATGCATGAATTTGTGCCGGCGGATATTCGCCACTGTCTTTCCGGCGAACGTTTTCTTTGTGACCGTGACAGGTAACGTCTCTGCCGGGAAATCGAGCAATTGTGCGTCCTGTATTTCATTGCCTATCCAGTCCTCTTCGCCGATAACGAATTCACGGCGTCCGCTGAGAACGACTTCGTCTCCTATATTCAATACGGTATTCGGGGATACATCCCGAACGACTCCTTGCTTGCGCAGTCGCTCTACAAACAGGCGTTTGCCATCTTTCTGGAAGTACATTTCCAAGTCTATCACCCGACGGCCTTGCTTGAACCATTCGTTTTCTATCTTGTAGGCGCGGAAGGTTACGGGGCGTGCGGCGTGCATGAAGCCCGGTTCGTCTGCCTCGGAACTACCCATTTTGGCTTCCAGTTCTTTGCAGGCGGCTTTTACTTTCTCCAGTCCGCCCAATAGTTTTGGACCGAGGGAGGAGAGTACCCAGGCTGAGCCTGCCGTACCGAAAACGTAAGTCACTGCATAAGATACGGGGATGATATTGATATAACTTTGGCGTTGCGCTTCGTCCAGTCCCATGTTTGCCATGGTGTCTTCGGCTACTCCGATGACGGCGGAGATGGTTTGCGAACCTGCCAGTAATCCGGCGGCTTCACCGGGATTGTAGCCCATTACAAGGGCGAGAAGCCAGGTTACCACCAATACCGATACACACATCAGCACGGCAAAGCCTACCTGGGGGAGTCCGTCTTTTTTCAGTCCGCGGAAGAACTGCGGTCCTACTTTATACCCGACGGCGAACAAAAAGAGAAGAAAGAACACGGATTTGATGGGGCCTGGCACGTCGATCTTCAACTGTCCTACCAATACGCCTACAAGCAATACGCTTGTGACCGTCCCCAAGCTGAACTTCCCGATGCGTAGCTTGCCAAGCCAGAACCCCAGAAACAGGGTGAGGAATATGGCAAGTTCGGGGCGCTCCCTGAGCTGGTTTATTATCCATTCCATAATTAAGTTGTTTAGGTTATTAATTGGTTTTCGATGCTTTTCGCGTCGTTTAAGATATATACAACAGCCTGCAAAAGGAAGTGTTTCGTGCAAAAGTGGTTTTTTAGAACATTTATTCAGTAAAACTGAACTTTCTAAAATAGTTTTCTTGCGTACCTTTGCGGGCGTTAAAGAAGGAAGAAAGAAGTGATGAGTTACAAGCTACAGGCTACAAGTGGCAATAACTTGCGCTTGTCGGTATAGCGCAGCCACTTGTAGCCTGTAGCTCGTAGCTTGTCACTTAATATAAAAATAGGTATGAGGTTTACTTTTTTAAGGATTTTATTGTTCATCAGCCTTTGCTGGATGAGCTTCCCCCTGCAAGCACAATATGTGGTACAAGGTGTTGTTACAGACTCGTTAACCCGTGAGCCTCTCCCATATACATCTGTGTATCTGAAAGGTACTACCGAAGGAGGTATGACCGATGACAAAGGACAGTTTTCTTTCAAGACCTACCGCCCCCAAGCCGTGCTGGTTATTTCTGCCATTGGATATAATGAATACACCCGTCTTATTCATCCGGCACAAGGTATCCGTCTTACCATCGCCCTTTCGCCGGCAACGTATGCCCTGAATGAAGTGGTGGTAAAGCCCAAACGGGAGCGATATAAGAAAAAAGATAATCCCGCCGTGGAATTTGTGCGACAAATGATAGAACATCGGGATGACTATTCGCCCAAAGAGTTGGACTTCTGGCAACGGGATCGTTATGAGAAGATGACCTTTGCCATCAACAACTTCGACAGCGTAAAGCAGCAGAAGTGGCTTTATCGTAAATTCAAGTTCCTGACGGACTATGTGGATACTTCCGCCGTTACGGGAAAGCCCGTGCTTGCCGTTTCCAATCGTGAGCTGCTGGCTACAGATTATTACCGCAAATCTCCCAAAAGTCAGAAACAGCGCGTACATGCCCGCCGACAGGCCGGTGTGGATGAGATGCTTTCGCAGCAAGGCATGGAGCAAGCCATCAGTGTGACGATGACGGATGTAGATATTTATGAGAACAACATCACGCTGTTCACCAATAAGTTCGTAAGTCCACTCTCTTCTCTGGGCCCTTCATTCTATAAATATTATCTGATGGACACGCTTACGATAGCGGGCCAACCTTGTGTGGACCTGACATTCGTACCCTTCAATTCCGAATCTTTCGGTTTTACGGGACACTTGTACGTTACTTTGGACAGTACTTATTTCGTACGTCGTGCCACCATGAACTTTCCACAGAAAATCAATTTGAATTTTGTGGATTATATGTCTCTTGAACAGAATTTTACCCGTGGAGCAGACGGTACACGCCAGTTGGCTGACGAACATATCACTACCGAATTCAAGCTGGTGGACAACAGTGACGGTATCTATGCCAAGCGGGATGTATATTACAGGAATTATGTGTATGAACCTTCTGCGGATGCCCTTTCGGCCTTTAAGAAGCCGGAAAAAGTGATTGAGCCGGCCGAAGCAACGCATCGCACAGAAGCCTACTGGGACGATAACCGTCAGGTGGAAGTCAGCAAGAAAGAAACTTCCGTTGATAAAATGATGGCGCAGCTTCGCACGTATCCTGTCTATTACTGGACGGAGAAGACCTTGAAAGTGCTGTTTACCGGATACATACCCGCGCCTAAAGAGAAAGAACCCCTGTTCTATATAGGTATGATGAATACCACCATAAGCGGCAACACCCTGGAAGGTGTGCGTCTGCGTGCGGGAGGTATGACTACGGCGTGGCTCAATCCACACCTATTCTATAAAGGATACATGGCTTATGGTTTCAAAGACCATCGGATGAAGGGAATGGCTGAAGTGGAATATTCTTTCCATAAGAAGAAGGAGTATGCCAACGAGTTTCCTATTCACTCTTTGAAAGCACGATATACCTCGGATGTAAACCAATACGGGCAACATTACCTCTATACCAGTCAGGACAACGTATTCCTGAGCTTGAAGCGCCAGAAGGATGACCGGATAGGCTATCAGCGCAAGGCGGAGCTGACTTACACCAATGAGTTCCATTCCGGTTTCTCCTTTCAGCTCACTTCCCGCTTCCGGCAGGATGAGTCTTCGTATCTTATCCCTTTCCTGAAACAAGATGAGATGGCAACGCCCGTGAAGAATATATCGAATACCGAGTTTGAAGTAAAATTGCGTTATGCGCCGAATGAAAAATTCTTTCAGACGCAATGGAACCGCTTTCCGGTATCGCTGGATGCTCCGGTCTTCTCGCTTTCGCACACGATGGCTGCAAAAGGAGTGTTGGGCGGTGATTATACCTATCAATATACAGAGGCAGGTTTTCAGAAACGTTTCTGGTTTTCGGCCTTCGGCTATACGGACGTTATCCTGAAAGCCGGAAAAGTTTGGAATAAAGTACCTTTTCCGTTACTGATTATCCCGAACGCCAACCTCTCTTATACCATTCAGCCGGAGTCTTACTCCCTGATGAATGCCATGGAGTTTATGAATGATGAATATGCTTCGTGGGATGTTACTTACTATCTAAATGGCTTTTTGTTCAACCGCGTACCTTTGCTGAAAAAGTTGAAATGGCGTGAAGTCCTTTCGTTTCGGGGATTGTACGGGAATTTGAGCGACAAAAATAATCCGACAGTCAGCAATGACCTTTTTCGTTTTCCCGTCACAACCTCTTATATGGGGGATACCCCTTATATGGAAGTGGGTGTCGGTGTAGAGAATATTTTGAAGGTTCTCCGTTTCGATTATGTATGGCGATTAACTTACAGAAATCTGCCTGGAATTGATAAATCCGGTCTTAGAATCAGTCTGCACATGACATTTTAACTTAAATCTTACTAACAGAACATTAAATCGGATAAAATGACGAGTCTCAATTGAACAAAATAGCCTAAATTTGAGCAATTTTTTAAACTTTAAAAGATACAATGGCAATGAAAGAAAACATTAAGCCGGCAACTGGTCGTTTGGGTGTACTGGTAGTCGGAGTGGGTGGCGCGGTCTCAACCACCATGATCACGGGTACATTGGCTGCTCGTAAGGGACTGGCAAAACCTATTGGGTCTATTACACAGATGGCCACAATACGCATGGAGAACAACGACGAAAAGCTGATTAAGGACGTAGTGCCTTTGGCAGATTTGAACGACATTGTTTTCGGCGGATGGGATATCTTCCCTGATAATGCATACGAAGCTGCGATGTATGCAGAAGTTCTGAAAGAGAAAGATTTAAATCTGGTAAAAGAGGAATTGCAAGCCATCAAACCGATGCCTGCTGCCTTTGACCACAACTTTGCAAAACGTCTGAATGGTACATACATCAAGCAGGCTGCCACCCGTTGGGAAATGATGGAGCAACTGCGTGAGGATATCCGTAACTTCAAGGCTGCCAACAACTGCGAGCGTATTGCTGTGCTGTGGGCTGCAAGTACTGAAATCTACGTTCCGTTGTGCAAAGAACACGAGTCGCTTGCTGCTTTGGAAGAAGCAATGAAGGCTAATAACACGGAAGT
>OGNI01001147.1_pt1 | contig 15409 bp, 12 predicted proteins | sample 1573421 | NCBI WGS metagenome assembly OGNI01 (sample SAMEA2581928, study PRJEB24529) | metagenome | biome: Human gut stool | place: China | collected 2011
ATTCAGAACAGTCGACTTGCCGGCGCCGTTACTGCCGATCACCGTCGCGAAGTCACCATCCTCAAGCGTGAAGCTCACCCCCTGGAGGGCCTTCTTTTCATTCGGGGATCCGGGAAAAAATGTCTTATAAACGTTTTCAAGTTTCAGCATCAGGAAGCCCTCCCGGTGAGACGGGATGCCGCTCTCAGTTTGGACTGAATAAGCGGCAGGGAAAGCGCAATGGCGACAAGAATAGCCGTGAAGAGCTTAAGGTCGTTCGGCGGCATGCCAAGCTCGAGCACAATGGCGATCACGAGTCGATAGACAATCGAGCCGAGAACCACTGAAATCAGACAGTTCTTAAAGCTCCGGGTGCCGAAAAGCACTTCGCCGATAATCACCGAGGCAAGGCCAATCACGATGGTACCGACGCCCATGCCGGCATCAGCAAAGCCATTGCTCTGCCCGACAAGCGCACCGGAAAGAGCCACAAGCCCATTGGAAAGAAGCAGACCAAGGATCACCATGGAATCCGTATTCACGCCCTGAGCGCGGCTCATCTGCGGGTTATAGCCCGTGGCGCGAATACGGATTCCATGGTGATCCTTCGCGATCAGACCGACAGCAAGGGTCGTCTGAGCTTCGGTGAGACCCGCGGACGCACCCCATGAATAAATCGTGGTCTGCCCGAGAAGCGAAAGGTTCGCGCGTCCCATCACGCGGAGATTGATCGAGTACAGACCGATCATCGTCAGAATACCGGAGAGGAGTGCGGGAATCTTCAGCTTTGTCGTGAGAAGTCCGGTCACTGCACCAGCGACACACCCGGCAAGAACAGCAAGCACAAAAGCCGTAACCAAGGAATGACCGGAGGTGATGCAGGTAGCCGCAACAGCAGCTCCAAGCGGGAAAGTACCCTCAACCGACAGGTCAGCAATATCGAGCACACGGAACGTGATATAGACGCCGAGCGCAAGCAGTGACCAGAGAAGCCCCTGGGCAATGGTGGGAATTAGTAAATCTAACATCGATCAGGTGCTCCTTTCTGCACAAGAACCTGAGTTACCTAAAAAGAAATCCTGCGCGGCCTCAGAGTATGAAGCCGTGCAGGCTTTGAACAAAAGCAGAGGGCGGAACCCCTGCGGAATTCTTACTGAATGATTTCAGCCTTCGACTTCACGGAGTCCGGAATCTGAATGCCGATTTCCTTGGCGGTCTTCGCGTTCACCATGGCCTTGAACTGCTGCTGATAGCGGATTGCCATGTTTTCAGGCTTCGACTTGCCGTCAAGAATATCCGCGCCCATGTCGCCGGCAATCTTGCCGAGCTCATAGTAGTCAATGCCAATCGTGGCAAGACCGCCGTTCTTCACCATATTGGGTTCACCGCAGATCACCGGAAGCTTCGCCTGGTTGGTGACCTTGATCAGAGTCGGCATGGCGCTCGCAAGAACGTTGTCAGTCGGGATATAGATCGCCTGGACCTTGCCAACAAGGCTGTTCGCGGCCTGCTGAATATCGTTCACATTGGAAACCGTTGCGATCTTCAGGGTCACGCCCATCTTCTGAGCCACGGTCTTCAGAGCGTTGACCTGAACCTCAGAATTTACTTCGCTCGAGTTATAGATGACGCCAAGCGTCTTCAGATTCGGAACAAAGTCCTTGATCAGCTGAGCCTGCTCAGCGATCGGGTTCATATCAGAGCTGCCGGTCACATTGGTGCCGGGCTTCTCGTTGCTCTTCACGAGACGCGCGGTCTGATAATCCGTAATAGCGGTACCGACAATCGGGATCGTCTTCGTCGTGTTCGCAACCGTCTGGGCTGCCGGAGTTGCAATAGCGAAGATCAGCGCGGAATTGTTAGACACAAAGCGCTGGGCAATGTTCTTCATATTCGACTGATCGGCCTGCGCATTCTGCTGGTCAATCTTGATCTTCCCGCCATCCTTATAGCCGCGGGCCGCCAGCTCATCCACGATACCCTTATTCGCTGCGTCGAGAGCCTGGTGCTCCACCAGCTGAATGATGCCGACATTCAGCTGACCAGTCGGAGCAGACGCTGCCGCTGAGGATGCGCTGCCACCCTTATCACCGCAGGCAGCAAGCAGTACAGCCGCGCCGACGCAGGCGAGCGCGATTCCAATCGACTTCATCTTCATAAGGGGCTCCTTCGAGGGAATTTATTGCTGATATCTGAAATGTATCGGATCTTGTCTGCTGTTTCAGCAGATGCATTTGGTTATTATGCACGTCTGAAAGCGGGTTGTGGAAATTTTGGAATTTCCCGCAGGCATGAAAAAACACCAGGATGAATGACATTCCTGGTGTTTTATTTTCAGTTCGGTCTGATCCCGTCGCCGCGGGATCAGATTCAGAAACTGATTAGTTGTTCTCGGCGAACAGCGGGGTCGAGAAGTAGCGGTCTCCGTTATCCGGGAAGATCACGACAATCGTCTTTCCTTCGGCCTCAGGACGCTTGGCGATTTCAATGGCAGCCCAAAGAGCAGCGCCAGCGGAAATACCGGAGAGGATAGCTTCAGTGCCTGCAAGCTTCTTACCAGTCGCAAAAGCGTCTTCATTAGTGACCGTGATCACTTCGTCATAAACGGAGGTATCAAGCGTCTTCGGAATGAAACCGGCACCGATACCCTGAATCTTATGCGGGCCCGGTTTTCCGCCTGACAATACCGGAGAATCTTCCGGTTCTACGGCTACCACTTGTATCCGGGAGTTATGTTTCTTCAAAGCCGCACCCACGCCGCTCACCGTTCCGCCGGTCCCCACACCGGCCACGAATATATCGACCTTCCCGTCCGTATCCTGCCAGATTTCCTGTCCGGTAGTGCGCTCATGAACGGCAGGGTTAGCCCGATTATTAAACTGCTGCAGAATCAGTGAACTGGGAGTGCTTGCCTGCAGCTCTTCGGCACGGGCTATAGCACCTTTCATACCGTCTGCACCGGGCGTCAAAACAAGTTCCGCACCAAGGGCTTTCAGCAGATTGCGACGTTCCGTACTCATGGTATCCGGCATAGTCAAAATCAATTTATAGCCTTTGGAAGCTGCCACAAAGGCAAGCCCTACCCCGGTATTCCCACTGGTCGGCTCAATAACCGTTGCACCGGGCTTCAACAGTCCTTTCGTTTCCGCATCTTCTATCATAGCCAGCGCAACACGGTCCTTTACGCTGCCCGCAGGATTAAAGTATTCCAGTTTGACGATGACACGAGCTTTCAAGTTCTTGTTTTTACCATAATTGTTCAACTCCAACAAAGGAGTATTGCCAACTAAATCAGTCAGACGTTGTGCTATTTTTTTCATATCTTACAGTGAATTATCAATAAGACAAAAGTACGGCGGAGTCCGTTCATTCAAAATACCATAAATGTGGTAAATCCATACTATAAATGAGGGATATGTAGGAAAATTGGTGAGTATTTTATACCTTTGTAGCCACTTTATTAATAAAGGATATCATAATGAGTCCACTTAATTTTACTCACATCCTGACACAGGCAGTCGATGAGCTATCGGAAAGCGAATCCTACAAAGGACTGTTTCACCAGCACACGGACGGCAATCCATTGCCTTCAGCTAAGGCATTGTGCGATATTATCGAACTTGCACGTGCCATTATCTTCCCCGGATATTTTGGAAATTCAACGGTCAACAGCCGTACGGTAACTTACCATATCGGAGTCAATGTAGAAAGACTGTTCGACCTGCTGACCGAGCAAATATTGGCAGGACTCTGTTTCGGCAGTGATGACGAATGCAGTTGCTGTACCGAACTTCAACGTGAGGAGGCCGCATCAATTGCCGCCCGGTTCATCAGCCATTTACCTGAACTGCGTCGCATACTGGCTACGGATGTTGAAGCCGCTTACAACGGCGACCCTGCCGCACATTCGTTTGGCGAGGTTATCAGTTGCTATCCGGCCATACGCGCTATCAGCAATTACCGCATAGCACACGAACTGTTGGTACTCGGCGTGCCTCTCATTCCGCGTATCATCACCGAAATGGCCCATAGCGAAACCGGTATCGATATTCATCCGGGAGCTGCCATAGGCGGTTATTTCACGATAGACCACGGTACAGGTGTGGTAATCGGCGAGACTTGTATCATCGGCAAGAACGTAAAACTATACCAGGGTGTAACCCTCGGAGCCAAAAGTTTCCCGCTGGACCAGGACGGTAAACCCATCAAAGGCATACCCCGCCATCCCATACTGGAAGACAATGTCATTGTCTATTCCAATGCCACCATATTAGGGCGTATCACCATCGGAAAAGACGCTACCGTAGGCGGCAACATCTGGGTAACGGAAGATGTGCCCGCAGGCGCAAGAATAGTACAAACCAAAGCAAAAAAGTAAGAGATTTTATGATTTCAGAATTATAATCCATACCATATGCGTAATAGTAAAAATGAAATCATACCGGAATAAATCATAAATTATAAATCATAAATAAGTAGATGAGCGAACAATCATTCGAAATGATTGCCAAAACTTTCCAGGGACTGGAAGAAACATTGGCACAGGAACTGACCTCTTTGGGTGCAGACGAGATACAGATAGGACGTCGTATGGTATCATTCCGCGGCGACAAGGAAATGATGTACAAGGCGAATTTCTGCCTGCGGACCGCTATCCGCATCCTGAAACCTATCAAACAGTTTGTAGCGAAAAATGCCGATGAGGTGTATGAACAGATCAAGGCAATCCACTGGGAAGATTATCTGGATATAGATAAAACTTTCGCCGTAGACGCAGTTGTGTTCAGCGAGGAATTCCGCCATTCCAAATTTGTTTCCTACAAAGTGAAGGATGCCATTGTGGACTATTTCCGGGATGCATACGACAAACGCCCGTCTGTACGCATCAGCAAGCCGGATGTATTATTGAACATTCACATTGCAGAAACCAAATGCACTCTTTCTCTCGATTCATCCGGCGAGTCTCTGCACCGCCGCGGTTATCGTCAGGAAGCCGTGGAAGCTCCTCTGAATGAGGTTTTGGCAGCCGGCATGATATTAATGAGCGGTTGGCACGGAGAATGTGACCTGATAGACCCGATGTGCGGCTCGGGAACAATCCCCATCGAAGCTGCCTTGATAGCCAGGAATATCGCACCGGGCGTATTCCGTAAGGAGTTTGCTTTTGAAAAATGGATTGATTTCGACCAGGAGCTGTTCGATAAGATTTATAACGATGACAGCCAGGAACGTGAATTCGCTCATAAGATATACGGGTACGACAACAACCCGAAAGCCAACGAAATCGCAACCCATAACATCAAGGCAGCAGGCGTATCCAAAGACGTAACGCTGAAGTTGCAACCTTTCCAGCAGTTTGAGCAACCTAAGGAAAAGGCTGTTATCATTACCAACCCGCCTTATGGAGAGCGTATATCTACCAACGACCTGCTGGGCTTATACTCTATGATTGGCGAACGGCTGAAACATGCGTTTACAGGCAACACCGCGTGGATACTTTCTTATCGTGAAGAATGCTTCGATCAAATCGGATTGAAACCTACTGCCAAGATACCTCTGTTCAACGGTGCTCTGGAATGTGAGTTCCGTAAATACGAAATCTTCGACGGAAAATACAAAGAATTCAAAAAGCAGGAAAGCGAAGAGGGTAATAAAGAGTACAGACCTTACGCTGCAAGAGAAAAAAGAGAATTCAAGACCGGAGAAAGAAGAGAGTTTAAATCCGGAGAGAAAAGGGAATTCAAGCCGAGAGAGAGAAGAGAATTCAAATCGGATGATAAACGGGAGTTCAAGCCTCGTGAATACAGAAAACCGGCAGACGGAGAATGGAAACCGAAGCGAGAATTTGACAGAGAGCGAGAATTTAATAAAGAACGTAAACCGGGAGAGTTTCGGAAACGGAACAACGAACGGAATAACGACTGAAACCGTTAAAATTAAAAGCTATGAACATAAAGAGAATCGGTAAGGCAATCATGGTATTGCTACTGGCAACACCTGCTTTATCTTCAATGGAGCTTATGGCACAAAACTTGAAAATGCCCACTCTGGAAGACCTTCTTCCCGGTGGCGCAACCTATCGTATCGCTGAGAACCTGCCGGGTTTGCAGTGGTGGGGTGATGTATGTATAAAACCCGGCATCGACTCCTTGTTTGCCGTCAATCCCAAAAACGGGAAAGAGACATTGCTCACAACCCGGGAAAAGGTAAATAAAGTACTCAACTCGCTGATAACTCCTACGGAAACAACCGCAACACCCGGCCATAAGGGAAATAAAGTACAGCATTTCTACAATACCGAATTTCCATGGCCGGACAAACCGTATATGCTTATCAAATTGCCTGCGAGATACATCGTTTATGATTTCGAGAAAGATGAATTCGTCAAAGGTCTGCCGCAGGCTGGAGAAAGAAACGGTGCAAACATTGACTATACCCCGGAAGGCGGACACATAGCCTATACCGTTAAGAATAACCTCTTCGTGGACAACAAAGCCGTAACCGAAGAACCCGAAGGAATTGTATGCGGGCAGAGCGTACACCGCAATGAATTCGGAATCGGCAAGGGCACCTTCTGGAGTCCTCAAGGAAACCTGCTGGCCTTTTACTGCATGAACGAAAGCATGGTAACTCCCTATCCGCTGGTGGATATTACTCCCAGAATAGCACTGGTGGACAAGATACGTTATCCGATGGCAGGGATGCTCAGCCATCAGGTTACCGTAGGTATCTATAATCCGGACACTCAAAAAACCGTTTACTTGAATACCGGCGATCCTACCAACCGTTATTTCACCAATATCAGTTGGGCGCCCGACGGAAAGAGTCTTTATCTCATAGAGCTGAACCGTGACCAGAATCATGCAAAACTTTGCCGATACAGCAGCGAGACCGGCGAACTGATGTCCACGCTTATCGAAGAAACGCATCCCAAATATGTGGAGCCTCAACAACCCATCCTGTTCCTGCCTTGGGATCATACTCAATTTATCTACCAGAGCCAGAAAGACGGCTACAACCACCTGTATCTCTACAATACGGACGGCAAGCTCATCAAGCAACTGACAAAAGGGGAGTGGCTGGTACAGAACATTTTAGGATTCAATGCCAGAAAGAAAGAAGTTATCATCGCTTCTACGGAAGTATCTCCTTTACAAAGTAACCTGTACAAGGTCAATATCAATACCGGCAAACGTACTCCATTGGACAACAGCAAGGGAGTACACAACGGGATACTTTCCGCTTCGGGCAATTATATTATCGACCGGTATTCAACTCCGGATACTCCCCGCAAAATAGAGATAACCAATACCCAAAACAAGAAAAGCGTCTCTTTGCTCACTGCGAAGAATCCTTATGAAGGCTTTATCATGCCTGCCATAGAAACCGGTACAATAAAGGCTGCCGACGGCAAGACCGACTTATATTACCGCCTTGTAAAGCCCGCCGACTTCGACCCGAATAAGAAATATCCTGCAATCGTCTATGTATATGGCGGTCCTCATGCCCAGATGATTACCAACGGCTGGATGAATGACGCACGCGGCTGGGACATCTATATGGCCAATAAGGGTTATATCATGTTCACGCTCGACAACCGCGGTAGCAGTAACCGGGGACTGGAGTTCGAAAACGTCACCTTCAGACACTTGGGTATTGAAGAGGGCAAAGACCAGGTAAAAGGAGTGGACTACCTGAAAAGCCTGCCTTACATAGACAGCAACCGCATCGGTGTTCACGGCTGGAGTTTCGGCGGACACATGACTACCGCACTCATGCTGCGCTATCCGGAGATTTTCAAAGTAGGCGTGGCCGGCGGACCGGTCATCGACTGGAAATATTATGAGATAATGTATGGCGAGCGCTATATGGACACCCCGCAGACAAACCCCGAAGGTTATGAACAGTGCGACTTGAAGAACCTCGCAGGGCAACTGAAAGGACATCTGCTCATTATCCACGATGACCACGATGACACCTGCGTGCCCCAGCATACGCTTTCTTTCATGAAAGCATGCATAGATGCACGCACCTATCCCGATCTGTTTATCTATCCCGGACATAAGCACAACGTTTTGGGACGCGACCGCGTACATCTGCACGAAAAGATAACCCGATATTTCGAGGATTATTTATAAACCGGACACATTTTCAACAGTAAACAATTAAACGTATCCATAAAATGAAAGTATTATTGCTTGGCTCAGGTGGCCGTGAACACGCTTTGGCTTGGAAAATTGCACAAAGCCCCAAAATAGAGAAACTGTATATCGCTCCCGGCAATGCGGGAACAAGTGCAGTGGGCGAAAATGTAGCCATTAAAGCTACGGACTTCCCCGCCCTCAAGGCTTTTGCCCTTGAACATAAGATTGACATGATTGTAGTGGGTCCCGAAGACCCGTTGGTACAGGGCATTTTCGACTTCTTCAAAGAAGATGCCGCTACACGGCACATTGCCGTCATCGGTCCTTCTGCAAAAGGTGCGCAATTGGAAGGCAGCAAAGAATTTGCCAAGGAATTCATGCTGCGCCATCACATCCCTACCGCCCGCTATAAAAGCGTGACTGCTGCAACACTCGAAGAAGGACTTGCTTTTCTCGAAACGCTCACCGCTCCCTACGTTCTGAAAGCCGATGGCCTGTGCGCCGGTAAAGGCGTGCTGATTCTTCCGACTCTGGAAGAAGCCCGGAAAGAGCTGAAGGAGATGCTCAGCGGTATGTTCGGCGATGCCAGTGCAACAGTGGTTATCGAAGAATTCCTCAGCGGGATAGAGTGCTCGGTATTTGTCCTGAGCGATGGTGAGCACTATAAGGTACTGCCTGTAGCCAAAGACTATAAACGTATCGGAGAAGGTGATAAGGGATTGAACACCGGCGGTATGGGTAGCGTAACACCCGTTCCGTTTGCCGATGAGGTATTTATGGAAAAGGTGCGCAAACGCATCATAGAGCCTACCATCAACGGGCTGCGCGAAGAAGGCATTCTGTACAAAGGTTTCATTTTCCTGGGACTTATCAATGTACAGAACGAGCCTATGGTTATCGAATACAATGTACGTATGGGCGACCCGGAAACCGAAAGTGTCATGTTGCGCATCAAGAGCGACATTGTAGAGCTTTTCGAAGGCGTGCACAAGGTAAACCTCGATACCAAGGCAATGGAACTCGACCCGCGCACGGCTGCCTGCGTAATGCTGGTCAGCGGCGGGTATCCCGAAACGTATCAGAAAGGCTATCCCATGAGCGGCTTTGATTTGGCAGCAACCACGGACAGCATTCTGTTCCATGCCGGTACCGCCGTAAAAGACGGGCATATCGTCACCAACGGCGGACGCGTCATAGCTGTCTGCTCCTATGGAGAGACAAAAGAAGAGGCTTTGAAAAAGAGTTATAAAGTGGCCGACATGTTAAGTTTTGAAGGCAAATACTTCCGTCGCGATATCGGATTCGACCTTTAATGGTGTCATAGTTGAAAAGATAATGCATGACAGGCTATAATAAACTCCAGACAGAGATAGCGGCGGGACGATTTACGCTTCCCGCCGCCATCCTTATATCAGTAGCCTGCTGGATACTGAGCGCTATTCTGTTGCCCGATTTGGAAATACGGAAAGGCAATTACCCCCTATGGGACATTTTCTATAGCTCATGTATTCCAACGTGGGGCACTCGTCTTTTCTGCTTCATCCTGTACTCCGTCATAGGATATTTTCTTATCGGGCTGAACAACGCCTTTGCCATCATCCGCATGCGGGCCTCAGTACAGACAGCCATTTATTTCCTGCTGATTTCCGTCTGCCCTACCATGCACATACTGTATGCAGGAGATTTGGTAGCGGTCACTTTTCTCATTGCTCTGTATTTTCTGTTCAAGAGCTATCAGCAATCCAAATCTGCAAGCTATCTGTTTCACGCATTCGTATTTATAGGAATGGGGAGTCTGCTTTTTCCGCAACTGATATTCTTTGTTCCCGTATTTTGGATAGGCGCGTATAGCTTCCAGTCCCTGCACCCCAAGAGTTTTTTCGCTTCGCTTATCGGCTGGAGCGTACCTTATTGGTTTCTATTGGGCTATGCCTATCTATCCGGACACATGGATTTATTCTACCAGCCATTCCTGGAACTGGTGAATTTCCGCTCTATCCTATTTGGTTTCCGGCCTTGGGAATTGGCGACAATCGGGTATATACTCCTTTTATATATGGTCAGTTCAAGCCATTGTTTAATAGCCGGATATGAGGACAAGATACGTACGCGCAGCTATCTGCACTTCCTGATATTCCTGAACTTCTGTATTTTCGTCTATATAGGACTGCAACCCGCTCTGTATCCCCATCTGTTCTCTCTGCTGCTAATCGGCACCAGTATTCTGATAGGACACTTATTCGTACTGACCAACAGCCGGAGTTCCAACCTGTTCTTCATCATTATGCTGGTCGGATTATTTACTTTATTCGGATTCAATCTATGGACGCTTTTATAGATACACTCATACAACTCCTGATAGACTGGGGATATACAGGGCTCTTTATCTCGGCCTTATTGGCGGGAAGCATCATTCCGTTCAGTTCCGAGCTGGTGATGCTGGCACTCGTCAAGGTAGGCTTGAACCCTGCCATCTGTGTTCTTGCCGCCACACTGGGAAACACAATGGGCGGTATGACCTGCTATTACATGGGACATCTCGGCAAGACAGACTGGATAGAAAAATATTTCAAAGTGAAGCAAGAAAAAATAGACAAAATGCAGCGTTTCCTGCAAGGTAAAGGAGCGCTCATGGCTTTCTTTGCCTTTCTGCCCTTTATAGGAGAAGCCATTGCCATAGCACTGGGATTTATGCGCAGCAACGTAATGCTGACTTCCCTTTCCATGTTTACAGGAAAACTGATACGGTACATCGTTATGTTATCGGCTCTTCAAGGCGCTTTGTCGGTGATGAGTGTTTAGCGGTTGGTAATTAATATTTAGTGATTAGCGGGTATGGAACGGATTATAGAACAGACGGAAGACGGAAGCACCACATTGTTTGTGCCGGAGTTGAATGAGCATTATCACTCGGTAAAAGGGGCGCGCACAGAATCGCAACATATTTTCATCGACATGGGACTGAAAGCCTCCGCCGCTACCTTGCCGCATATCCTTGAAATAGGCTTCGGCACGGGGTTGAACGCTCTGCTCACACTGGAAACAGCCGGACTGGAGCAAAGGCCGGTTCACTATACCGGTATCGAACTTTATCCTCTGTCATGGGAAGAGGTGGATGTTTTACATTATAGCGACAATCCCCTGTTTAAGGAATTACACACGGCACCCTGGCACAAAGACGTGAACATTACACCGTACTTCACGTTACACAAGATACAAGGAGACGTAAATAAAGTGATGAGCGACAAGCAGTCAGCGATGAGTGACAGATTACCTGTTCATCACTCATCGCTAACCACTAATCACTACTTCGACCTTGTTTATTTCGATGCCTTTGCTCCCGAAAAACAGCCGGAAATGTGGAGCGAAGAGCTTTTCCGGCACATATATGCCGCCATGAACAACAACGGCATACTGACCACATATTGTGCAAAAGGCGTTATCCGCAGGCTTTTGCAAGCCATCGGATTTAGGGTAGAGCGTCTTCCCGGTCCGCCGGGTGGCAAACGCGAAATACTGCGGGCATCCAAAACAAAGGAATGAGCCATACACAAAAAACAAACAAAGTAACGGCCCCACAGAGCCACATATACAAAAAACCATAGATAGAATAAATGAAAAAGATATACTTTCTACTACTTGCAACTATACTGATAGCTTCCTGCAAACCCGGAAGCAAAACCAACAATAGGAGCGAAGGAAAACCGGTTATCACCGTTACCCTCGAGCCTCTGCGGTACCTCACCGAAGCCATTGCCGGCGACCGCTTTACGGTAGTCAGCATGGTGCCCAAGGGCACAAGTCCGGAAACCTATGACCCTACGCCTCAACAGCTCGTAGAGCTTGCACGCAGTAAGGCTTACTTCCGCATCGGCTATATCGGTTTCGAGCAGACTTGGACTGACAAGCTGACAGACAACGCTCCTCACCTGCAATTCTTCGATATGTCGCAAGGTGTGGATCTGATTTATGACAACACGCATGTTCATCATCACGCAGCCAACGAAAAAGAGCACCAACACGCCATCGGTGTGGAGCCCCATATATGGAACTCGGCCGTCAACGCCCAAATCATCGCAGGCAATATCTTAAGTGCCTTACGTAATATCGACAAAGGCAACGAAGATTTTTATCTGGAACGCTATAATACTCTTTGCCGGAAGATAGAACATACCGACAGCCTCATACGGCAAACGCTGGCGACCCCCGGCGCAGACCATGCCTTTATGATTTACCACCCGGCACTCTCTTATTTCGCCCGCGACTACGGATTGCATCAGATTCCCATCGAAGCCGGTGGCAAAGAACCGTCTCCTGCACATCTGAAAGCCTTGATTGATACCTGCAGCAGCGAAAATGTACATGTCATCTTCGTACAGCCGGAATTTGACCGCCGCAATGCCGAACTCATCGCCCAACAAACCGGAACCCGGGTTGTTGACATCAATCCCTTATCTTACGATTGGGAAACGGAAATGCTGAATATAGCCCAAGCGCTGAACCCAATGAAGAACCAAGAATGAAGCAATGAAACCTATTATTGAAATCAAAAACCTCAATGCCGGATACGACGGCCGTACAGTACTTCGCGATGTAAACCTCACCGTTTACGACCGGGATTTTCTGGGTATCATCGGTCCGAACGGAGGTGGCAAGACCACTCTTATCAAATGTATTTTAGGATTGCTCAAACCGCTTTCCGGTGAAATATCTTTCACCTCTTCCCGCACGGCAGGCAACTTACAGCTCACCATGGGCTATCTGCCTCAATACAACAGCATAGACCGCAAGTTCCCTATCACAGTCGGAGAGGTGATTCTGTCAGGACTCAGCAGCAAGAAACCACTTATTTCGCGTTTTACGAAAGAACATAAAGAAAAGGCACATCAAGTCATTGTACGCATGGGACTGGAAGGACTGGAAGAACGGGCTATCGGTGCATTGAGCGGCGGACAGCTTCAACGCGCCTTGCTGGGTCGCGCCATTATTTCCGATCCCGAAGTGGTAATCCTCGACGAACCCAGTACCTATATCGACAAACGGTTTGAGGCACGCCTATACCAATTGTTGGCAGAAATCAACAAAGATTGCGCCATCATACTCGTCAGCCACGACATAGGCACAGTATTGCAGCAGGTGAAATCCATTGCCTGTGTCAACGAAACACTGGACTACCACCCCGATACCGGCATTACCGGCGAATGGCTGGAACGCAATTTCAACTGCCCCATAGAACTGCTGGGACATGGAACATTGCCGCACCGGGTACTGGGGGAACATCATCATTAACGGTTACACTCCATAACTGATTTTGCCCTATTTCCTCTCTGACTGTATTTCTCTCATATTGGATACGAAAGCCAGTAATGATATTCTCCCTTAACAGTTTAGCTTCCTCAGCGGTCTTGCATAGTTTACACCCGACAAATATTTAGCGGCAGAAAGTCCGGGAGTTCTCAGACAAAAGACGGGGCGTTTTCTTCAAAAGACCGGGAGTTTTGCACGAAAAGTCCGGGAGTTTTACCCCGAAAGTCCCGGTCTTTTGCGCGGAAAGCTCAGGAGTTTTGAGCAACCTCTCCCTTTTTCTATAAAATTCCCCCTATATCTCTAAACCAATCCTAATAATCCGCCTTATTGTCACTTATTTAGAACTGAAATCATTATCTTTGCGCCCATATATGCCGAAATTAAAATAAAACCATAACGAATTTCATCCGAATGAAACAGTACAAAACCGTAAACAACCTGATTGGTTGGATTACCTTTATCATTGCAGCAACGGTTTATTGCATGACTATTGAGCCGACTGCAAGTTTTTGGGACTGCCCGGAGTTCATCACTACCGGCTACAAACTGGAAGTAGGACACCCGCCCGGAGCACCTTTCTTCATGCTGGTAGCCAACCTGTTCTCACAATTTGCCTCCGACCCGAGCACCGTTGCCAAAATGGTAAACTATATGAGTGCACTGATGAGTGGCGCTTGTATCCTGTTCCTGTTCTGGAGCATCACGCACCTGGTGCGCAAACTTGTTGTTACAGATGAGAATAATATTACCCGCGGACAACTGATTACCATCATGGGTAGCGGTCTGGTAGGCGCACTGGCATATACATTCAGTGACACCTTCTGGTTCAGTGCCGTCGAAGGTGAAGTTTACGCATTCTCTTCTCTTTTCACAGCCGTTGTATTCTGGCTGATACTGAAATGGGAGGATGTGGCGAACGAACCTCACAGCGACCGCTGGCTTATCCTCATCGCTTACCTGACGGGACTTAGTATCGGCGTACACTTGCTGAACTTGCTCTGCTTGCCTGCCATCGTACTGGTTTACTACTACAAGAAAGTGCCCAACGCAAATGCCAAGGGTTCATTACTGGCATTGCTCGCTTCGGGCATTCTGGTTGCCGCTGTACTTTATGGCATGGTACCGGGTATTGTAAAAGTAGGAGGCTGGTTCGAACTGTTCTTCGTGAATACACTGGGAATGTCTTTCAACAGCGGTGTAATGGTTTACATCATTGTATTGGCAGCTTCCATCATCTGGGGAGTATACGAAAGCTACACGGAAAAGAACAAGATGCGCATGTCCGTCTCCTTCGTACTGACAATTGCCTTGTTGGGTATTCCCTTCTACGGACACGGAACGAGCGCTGTTATTATAGGTATTATTGTTATCGCCTTCCTGTTCTTCTACCTCAGCCCGAAGATGCAGGCAAGTATGAAAGAGAAATATCGTGTTTCTGCGCGTACGCTCAACACCTCGCTGTTGTGTACCATGATGATTGTCATCGGATATTCTTCCTACGCCATTATCGTGATCCGCTCTACAGCCAACACCCCCATGGATCAGAACTCACCCGAAGACATCTTCACGCTGGGTGAATATCTGGGCCGTGAACAATACGGAACCCGCCCGTTATTCTACGGACAGGCATTCTCTTCCAAAGTAGCCCTCGATGTAAAAGATGGCTATTGCGAACCGCGTATCTCGTACAACGGAACCAAATTTATCCGCAAGGAAAAAGCCACTCCCGATGAAAAGGACAGCTATATTGAAATCCCCGGACGTATCGAATACGAATACGCGCAGAATATGCTTTTCCCGCGTATGTACAGCAGTCAGCACGCCAGGGAATATCAAGCCTGGGTAGACATTAAGGGCGAAGACGTTCCCTATGACCAGTGCGGACAAATGGTGATGGTGAACATGCCCACACAATGGGAAAACATCAAGTTCTTCTTCACCTACCAGCTCAACTGGATGTACTGGCGCTACTTCATGTG
>OGNI01001169.1_pt1 | contig 15229 bp, 12 predicted proteins | sample 1573421 | NCBI WGS metagenome assembly OGNI01 (sample SAMEA2581928, study PRJEB24529) | metagenome | biome: Human gut stool | place: China | collected 2011
CCCTACACAAGGAAACTCATGTCACCCGCAAACCAGCATTTGTCAGGCAGTTAACGAAACATTTTCACACAGATGATCCCTGCCACGCATGCGATCACTTCCGTCAGCGGAAATGTCCACCAGACTGCGTTAAGTCCCCAAAAATGAAGCACCCATGCCAATGGCACCAGCAAAAACACCTGCCGCAGCACAATGATAAAGATGCTTGCCTGCATACGGGCAATTCCCTGCAGATATGAAGTAATAACAATAGTAAGTCCTGCAAAAATAAAGCTGATCGAGATAACACGCAGCGCATAACTGCCGATGTTTAACAGTGCAGGACTGGTGGAGAAAATTGCTATCAAAAGGTGCGGAAAGGCAAAAAAGATCATAGTTGCAACCGTCATAATGCAGCAGGAAACGATGGATGCGAATTTCAAAATATCTTTTGTGCGTGATATTTTACCGGCACCGTAATTGTAGCTGATAAGCGGAAGCAGCACCTGCTGAAATCCAAGCAGCGGAATAAAAAAGAAAGACTGTATCTTATAATAAATGCCAAGCACCGTCACGGCATCTTCGGTAAATCCCTTTAAAATCATATTAAGACCTACAATATAAAGTGTAAAAAGCGACTGCGTCACAATGGAGCCAATGCCATTCTGGTAGATCTGTTTACAGACAGATATCTGAAACCTGCCGCGAAGAGAATATTTCCGTATAACAGCGATCAGTGTAATAAACATGGCTGCCCACTGTCCGATCACGGTTGCGATGGCAGCGCCTGCAATGCCAAGTTCTGGAAAACCGGTAAGTCCGAAAATAAGAAAAAGATCAAGTATGATATTTAACAGGGAACCGGTTATCTGGGCGATCATTGGGATGACCATGTTTCCTCTTGCCTGTAAAATCTTGGTACAGATGGATTCAACAAAAAGCCCGAGAGAACCGATAAAAATAATTTTTGTATAAATAATTCCATCCTTCGCAACCGCAAGGTTATCTGTAGAAATCTGAAAATAAAATTCAGCTAGCATAGTCCCGGCCACAGCGAAAATAAGAAAATGAAAGAGCGTAAGCAAAAGTCCGCTTTTGATGACCTGATGCTGTTCTTTTGATCTTCCCAGTCCGTCTAACCTTGAAATTAAAATATTGACACCGGCACCTGTTCCGGTGGCGAGTGCTACCATTAAAAGCTGGATCGGATATATGATGGATAAAGCAGTCAATCCGACTGCAGAATATTTTGCCACAAAAAAACTGTCCACAATATTGTAGATCGACTGTATCAGCAGTGCCAGCATTACCGGTGGCGATAATTTTAATAAGAGTTTTGGAATTGATGTATGTTCCATATCCATAGGAATGTTCCTCGCATGTCATGTATTTCGAGGAACATTCTAAAGCATGGAGTAACTACACGGTCAAGAGAAAAATTATTTTTTTATCAGATGAGCTTTGATCTCACAATAATAATTATGGATATATTTAAAAAGCTGAAAACCGATTTCCTCGGCAAACACGATGTCGGTCGTAAAGCCCTCTGATGAAAGAAAATCAAGCAGTGGCGAAAAGTCAGCAGTCTCATCCTGAATCTGAACGGTAAATACTGCATAATCCCCGGCGGGAAGTGTATAGAGGTGTTCGGGGTTGATAGAAGAGTAATCCCCGTTCGGCAGTTTCATGTATTCCCGGCATTTGAGGAGATCATTTTGTAAAAGACGGTCCGGATCCAGAAAGTATCCGTATTTTCTACGGACAAAATGTGTTTGTTGAAATTCCTGCTTTAAGACCTCCTGCAGATTGGCATGGTAGGAAGAATCCTCGCGTGTCAGGCTTCCGGCGATGACCGTTTCCTGTTCTAGATATCTGACCTGGATTTTATGTGACGGGGTCTGGGCTTTGATATGTTCATTTTCGGAATCATACCAGAGGATATCGTCTGCAACCTGCGCATAATATTCGCTTAAACGTAAGGCTTCTTTGCGGTATTCCATCAGAAGATGAACAACTTTATCGTTATCTTTCGAGGAAATGATCTGTCGTACTTTATCGAGCGGTATGCCAAGATTCCTGCAGGTGGTAATGATATCAAGCTGATACATGTTCCAGCGGGAATAATAATGGTAATGATTGTCAGGGTTGATATAGTCGGGTGTCACGAGACCTGCCTTCGTATAAAAATGTAACGTATCTTTGGAAATACCGGTGATTTTGCTGACCTCACCGATCTGGTAATATTCTTCTTTCAATTTTGTACCTCCATGCTGCATGGTTTGTAAGGAGCATAACAAAATTATGAGGTGTCTGCAAGACGACCTGCGGACTGTGGTTTTTTGTTTAGTTCTACATATAAAAATAGAAAAAATGTATATATACTGTACAAAAGTATCAAAAAAATATTAATAAATTCTAAAGAATGTTAAGAATGTGCTAACAATGTAAAAATAATACGGTTTTCTTTGTTAAAAATTCCTCTTATAATAAATACATAAAGTTGCAGCGGCAAAGAGGGGCAGCGCAGCAAATATATCAACCAATTACAGGAGGGTTTCTTATGAAGAAAAAAGTTTTATCTGCAATCGTATGTGCAGCAATGGTATTTTCCATGACAGCGTGTGGCTTACAGTCACCGAACACAGCGACAGGCAACAGCGGAACAACAAATGCAGCAACATCGGATGCAGGTATATCAGATGCAGAAGCAGCAGACACAACGACAGAAGTAGCATCCACAGGCGATAGCGCAACAGAACCGGTTGGACCGGCAGTGACACTTGTATATGCTGAGGTTAACCCGTTAGAGGGAACCATTGTTGGACAGACAGCTACCGCATTCAAAGACAAAGTAGAAGAGCTTTCCGGCGGAAGCATCACAATCGATATCCAGGCAAACGGTGTATTAGGAGCTGAGTCAGATGTCTTAGATACCATGCTTGGCGGTGGCGGCACGATTGATATGGCTCGTATCTCTGCATTCGCACTGACAAGCTACGGCGGAGAAAAATCCAGCCTTTTATCCGTACCATTCACATTTGTAAACAGAGATCATTTCTGGAACTTCGCAACATCTGATCTGGCACAGGAATTTTTGCTTGAGCCGCATGAGAACGGAAGCGGTATCCGCGGACTGTTCTACGGAGAAGAAGGTTTCCGTCATTTCTTTACCGTGAAACCGATCTCCGGAATGGAAGATCTTGCAGGAATGAAGATCCGTGTATCAAATGACCCGATCATGACAGGTATGGTTGAAGCACTTGGAGCAAACCCGACCGTTGTTGCCATGGGTGAGTTATATTCCGCATTACAGACAGGCGTTGTTGATGCAGCAGAACAGCCGATCGCAAACTATCAGGCAAATGCATTCCCGGAAGTTGCAAACAACATTATCTTAGACGGACATACATTAGGAGCAATCCAGGTAGTCATCACAGATGAAGCATGGGATAAATTAACACCGGAACAGCAGGATGTATTAACAGAGGCTGGTGAGTATGCGTCCCAGTACAACCGTAAGATTTCTGAAGAGACAGAGAATAAGATCTTAGACGAGTTAAAAGCAGACGGATGCAACGTTATTGAAGTAGATGACATCAAACCATGGCAGGATGCTTGTAAAGATGTTATTGAAGAAGCAACAAAAGATAACAAAGAGTTATATCAGCAGATCCTTGATATGGCAAACTAATTAAAAAAATGTGATCGGACACACAGAGTCTGATGTGATGTACCAAAGGAGCACAGAGAGAATACCTGCTCTCTGTGCTCCTTTTCTAAAGAAAAAGGAATTATTTTAAAGGAGGAAGATAGTTTATGCCAAAATTTTTTCAGACCATTGATAAAATAAAACCGGCATATGACATTACATATAAGGTCGTTTTATTCATATGTAAATTATTGCTGACGGCAGATCTTGTGATCACAAGTGTCTGCGTTGTCGGAAGATACGTTTCGTTTGTGCCGGATCCGGCATGGAGTGAGGAAGTCGTTCTGACACTGATGTCTTATATGGCAGTATTATCTGCAGCACTTGCAATAAGAAGAAATGCACATATCCGTATGACAGCATTTGATCAGTATCTGCCAAAATCTGTGATCCGTGCACTGGATATTTTTGCAGATGTAGCAGTATTGATCCTTGGTGTGATAATGATCACAGTTGGCTTTTCCTATGCAGTCCAGATCGGTGCAAAAGGAAATTATGTAAGTATGCCAAGTGTTTCAAAATTCTGGATGTATTTCCCGATTCCACTTGCGGGAATTGCAATGGTGGTATTTGAGATTGAAGCAGTTTATAACCATATCAAAGGAATTTTTGTAAAGGAGGATAAATAATGAGCGCACAAGGAATTGCAATCGCAGTATTGCTGATCAGCTTTTTAGTAATGATACTCCTTAGATTTCCAATTGCATATGCAGTTGCATTGTCATCACTGCTTTGCTTACTGACACAGGGATTACCGCTTACTACGATCTGTCAGCAGATGGTAAAAGGAATCAGTTCTTTCAGTTTGATGGCAGTACCATTCTTTATCACGATGGGTGTACTGATGGGTACCGGTGGTATTTCAGAAAAACTGATCGCACTTGCCAATGCCTGTGTTGGATGGATGACAGGCGGTATGGCAATGGTAAATATCGTAGCATCTTATTTTTTTGGTGGAATTTCCGGATCTGCATCGGCTGATACCGCTTCCATCGGAAGTATCATGATCCCTATGATGGTAGACCAGGGATATGATGATGATTTTTCTACCGCAGTAACAATTACTTCTTCCTGTGAAGGACTTTTAGTTCCTCCAAGTCACAACATGGTTATCTATGCAATGTCAGCAGGTGGTATTTCCGTAGGAAGCCTTTTCCTTGCTGGTTATCTGCCAGGTGCATTGCTTGCAGTTTCCCTGATGGTAGGTTCTTATATTATTTCTAAGAAGAGACATTATCCGAAGGGAGAAAAATTCAGCTTTAAAGCATTATTAAAACAGATCGGAGTTTCTATCTGGGCACTCGCAGCCGTTGTTATCGTAGTTGTCGGTGTAGTAGCCGGATGGTTTACTGCAACAGAATCAGCAGCAATCGCTGTATTCTATAGTTTGATCGTCAGTGTGTATATTTATAAAGGCCTCAACTGGAAGGGTGTATGGAAATGTTTAGAGCAGTGCATTGATACGTTATCGATCGTATTGATCCTGATTTCAACTTCCAGTATCTTCGGTTACTGCCTGACCACATTACATGTACCTGATATGGTAGCAAATGCAATCGTAGGATTTTCTACAAACCCGATCGTAATTGCACTCTTGATTGACTTGATTCTTTTATTCCTTGGCTGTATCATGGATATGGCGCCGATCATCCTGATCGCAACACCGATCTTACTGCCGATCGCAACTTCCATCGGTATTGATCCGGTACAGTTCGGTATTATCATGGTATTAAACTGTGGTATTGGTCTTTTGACACCGCCGGTTGGTTCCGTATTATTCATCGGTTCCGCAGTCAGTGGTGTAAAAATGGAACGTGTCGTAAAGGCAACACTTCCATTCTATGTATGTATGATTATTGTATTACTGTTACTCACATTCGTTCCGGAAGTCAGCCTTCTGTTACCGAGAGTATTAGGCGGCTACGGCGGATGAGTTTGAAATGATAGGGGGATTGGCATGACATACCAGTTTAAGAGCGAAGTAACTGCAGGAGACTTCTTTAAATTAACAATGAGCCGGACTTACCGTTCGGTGGCAGGAGTCTGTAACATGGTCTTTACGGTGGCGATGATTTTATTTACAGCAAAATTTTTCAAAAGCTCCGGAGATCTGATGCAGATGCTGATGCTCTTTGGATGTCTGCTGTTTCCTGTGGTTCAGCCGATTGCAATCTACCTGAAAGCGAAAGGTCAGGCAAAAACAATGCCAAAAGATGTGAATCTTTCATTTGATGATGCAGGACTCCATGTGACAGTGGGAAAAGAGAAAGAGAGCATTGGCTGGAGAAAGCTGCGGGTGTCAAAAGAACCTGGCATGATGATCGTTTTTTCTGATGCAAGACATGGATATATGCTTACAAACCGTATTTTAGGAGCACAGAAAGAAGAATTTTATACATTTGCAAAAGAAAAGATCGCAGCAGCTAATTAAAAAATACAGGCTTGCTATAGCAGCGAAGCGGATAAAAAAGCAGGATGGGACAACAGCTTGAAGAAAAGGATAAAATTATGGTGGCAGGAGCTTACCATTCAAAAGAAAATAGCAGTGTTTACCGGGATGGTCTGTCTGACCATCCTGCTTTCCGTTGTTTTTAATGTCTGGGTTGTCCGTTTTTCACTGGTCGATTTTAACGGTATTTTACAGGATAATGCAAAGTGCAGCGAACTGATTCAGGCATTAGAGCAGGAGAGTACGCTGTTTGAAAGTTATATGAGAAATCCGGATGCAGAGAAAAAAGAAGAGTTAGACCGTGCCATGAAACGGACAAAAAATGCTGTTTATGATCTGCCATTTCAGTACCGTAAGGTCGGAGAGCTCCGTTATGCAAAAACATGGTCGATCCGCAGCAGTTATGAAGTTTACTGTACAAAAAGAGATGCGATTCTTTCCATGGAAGACAATGTGACAGATTATGTCAGCAGACTCTACGAAGTTTATGATATGCAGAAATACTTAGGACAGTATGCCGGGATACTGATGAACTGTACGATCGAGGAGGGGGATATTTCCTATCAGAAAAAAGTACCGACATTAGTCAGCGTGCCGATGGTAGTTATATTTGCCGGACTTTTGCTGTTATTTGGAATTGCGGAAATGGCTTCGTTGATGAAAGAAACGATCATGTCGCCCATTTTTAAGCTGGTGCGTGCATCACAGAAAATCGCAGCAAATGATTTCTTTATAGAGGACGTAAAAGTAGACAATAAAGATGAGCTTGGGGAGTTGGTTCATGCATTCAATAAAATGAAATATGCGACAGGAGAATATATTCAGGCACTGGAAGAAAAACGAAAGACGTTAGATCTCTTACATGAGGAAGAATTGGAAAAACTAGAGACAGAAAAGCGATTGGAGATGACCAAACTCGAACTGTTAAAAAGCCAGATCAACCCGCATTTTCTGTTTAATACATTAAATGTGATCGGTGGAATGGCATGTTTAGAAGAGGCTGCAACGACCGAAAAAATGATCCGTGCATTATCTGCGCTTTTCCGGTATAACCTGAAAAATCAGGAAACGGAAGTGTGTCTGTCGCAGGAATTAAAAATTGTAGAAGATTATATGTATCTGCAGCAGATGCGGTTTGGAGAGCGTATCTCGTATCAGAAGATCTGCCGTGTGGATGCGGATAAAGTCATTGTTCCGGCATTTACGTTTCAGCCGCTTGTGGAAAATGCCATTATTCATGGACTTTCCAAAAAGGAAGAAGGTGGAACCGTGCGGATACATATCTGGCAGCAGGGAGAATTTATATTCATTACGATTGGAGACGATGGACTGGGTATGGATGATGAGCTGCTTATGCATCTGCGCAGAGAACTGGCAAAAGAAGATGGAAAGACCGGAATCGGACTTGGAAATATTTACCGGAGGATACATGCAATGTATCAGGATGGAAATGTGGAAGTTTACAGCAGGAAAGATGCCGGGACTGTCATAAAAATACAGATCAGACATAAGGAAGTGGGAGAAGAAGATGTACCGTGTGTTGGTGGCGGACGATGAACCGATAGAGAGAATGATCGTCGCAAGAACGATAAAAAAATATTTTTCCGGACAGTTAGAAGTTGTGGAGGCAGTAAATGGCAGGGAGGCAGCAAAGTTTTTTACAGAAAAAGACTGTCAGATCGCATTGCTTGACATTGAGATGCCTGGTGTGAATGGTTTAGAGGCAGCAGGGCAGATCCGGGAAAAAAACAGGGACTGCAGCATTATTTTCCTGACAGCATTTGATGAATTTAATTATGCAAAACGCGCAATTTCGGTACATGCCCTGGATTATCTGCTGAAACCGGGAACCGAAGAGGAACTGGTTACAGTGCTAGAGGAAGCGATACGGCTGTTAAATGAGAGAACAGACGGATTGCGGGAAGATAGAAAAGAGATTTTACCGGAAAAACAGGAAAAAAAGAAAGATGTCCAGCCGGAAAGCGGCAATATCAGAATGAGTGCTGTGGCAGAAAATATCAGACAGTATATCAGCATGCATTATAAAGAAGATATTTCCCTGCAGAGTGTAGCAGAAGAAATGAATTATTCTGATGCGTATTTCTGTAAGATATTCAAGCAGTGTTTCGATAAGAGTTTTATTGTATATCTGACCGAGTTCCGGATGGAGCAGGCAAAGCAGCTGCTTGCCGATGTCCGTATCAATGTAAAAGATATCAGCACGAATGTCGGATACCGGGATTCGAATTATTTTGCTAAAGTGTTTAAACGTGCCGTGGGAAGCACGCCTACAGAGTACCGTATGGAGGTCTTAAAGCAGATGGAGACGGGAAATGCTGTTGGAGGATTAGGATAAATGAAAAAAAGAGGAATCTTTATTTTGTCTGCGGCGGCGGTTCTTGCAGCAGGATTGTTGTGCCGTCATATGCTGGTACAAGAGAGAGAACCGGAATTTGTTTTTTCTTATGCAGAGAACCAGACGGAGGATTATCCGACAACACTGGGGGCGAAAGAGTTTGCAAGGCTGGTAGAAAAGAGAAGTAATGGAAGAATACAGATTTTAGTCCAGGCGGAAGGGGCGCTTGGCACAGAGAGCGATGTGATCGCACAGATACAGTATGGTGGGATCGATTTTGCGCGAGTATCCCTTTCGCAGCTGGCAGAATATATTCCAGAATTAAATGTTTTGCAGATGCCATATCTGTATACAAATTCTGATCATATGTGGAAAGTTCTTGATGGTGAGATCGGAGATGCTTTTCTTGCTGCGACGGATGAAAGTGAACTGGTCGGACTTTCCTGGTATGATGCGGGTGCAAGAAATTTTTATAATTCAAAAAAACCGATCACCTGTCTTGAGGATATGGCAGGCATGCGTATCCGTGTACAGGAATCGGAAGTGATGGTAGATATGGTAGAGGCACTTGGCGCAACGGCACTGCCGATCCCATATGCTGATGTATATTCTGCATTAGAGCGTGGAACGGTGGATGGGGCGGAGAATAACTGGCCTTCCTATGAGGCGATGAATCACTATGAGGTGGCAAAATATTATACGGTTGATGAGCACAACCGGGTGCCGGAAATGCAGATATGTTCGAAAAATACATGGAATAAACTTTCGGAAGATGATCAGAAGATGATCTTAGATTGTGCAAAAGAATCAGCATTGTATGAGAGAAAACTCTGGACGGAACGCGAAGCGGATTCAAAGGAGATGGCATTGAAACAGGGTGTGGAAGTAGTAGAACTATCTGCGGCAGAAAAAAAGCGTTTTCAGGAAGCTGTCATGGGAGTGTATGAAAAATACTGTGCAGACTATATGGATGTGATCGAACAGATCATTGCACAAAATAATAAGTGAGGATGAACGGATGGATTTTTTACAGGATAAAATAAAAAAGAAACAGTTTTTATGCAATTATAGTGTATTTTTGCTGAATGGAATGTTAGCACTTTCCATCGGCTCACTGCTTCCTTTTATCAGGGATGCAAGAGGACTTGATTATGCATTTTGTGGTCTGATCGTCAGTCTGCATTCTGTCGGAAATCTTGTTTCAAGTTTTGCAGCCGGATTATTGCCGGTTGCCATCGGAAGAAAAAAGAGTATTTTATTTTTTAATGCATTTTTTGCACTTTCCTATCTTTTGATCATTTTTGGAAATCATAACTGGTGCATTGCACTGGCATTTTTCCTGACCGGAGTTGCCAGAGGTGCGACAAGTAATTTCTGCAATACGGCGATCAACAGTCTGGCACCGGGAAAAGCATGGACGATCAATGGACTGCATGCAATGTTTTCTGTCGGAGCTTTTTTGTTCCCGATCCTTCTGACACTGTTTACAGGAAGCGGAGAATCCGGCTGGATCTTGGCATGTTATTTTATGCTTGCAATGGGCGTTTTAAGCTGGATTTTGTATGCGATGATCCCGATGGAAAATGACCGGGTGGAGAAAGAGAAAAAAGGTGGAAACTTTGGGTTCTTTTCGGAACCACTGTTTTATTTATGCGTTGCAACATTATTTTTCTATCTCTGTGCAGAGCAGGGAGTTATCGGATGGATGATCACATATTTTAAAGATACCGGATTCCTGCCGGCATCTTTATCCCAGATGACAGCGAGCGTGTTATGGGTGATGATTTTAGCAGGGCGTCTGACCACAGCGTGGCTTTCCACCAGAATGCAAAAAGAAAAACTGCTGCCAATTATGGGAATCGGACTCGTATGCTTTTTCTTTTTACTTTTATTCAGCCGCAGTACGGTATGGATCGTGATCGGTATTATGGGATTTGGTTACAGCATGGCAGGAATTTATCCGACGACCGTTTCCTTTGCCGGAAATCTCATTGAAAAATATCCAATCGCATGGAGCTTTATTCTGACAACCGCAAGTATCGGTTCCATCGTGATGCCGTCTATCATTGGTAAGATCGCAGAGACAGCAGGTATTTTTTATGGAATGGGTTCGATCGTGGTGGTTGTATTTATTGATATGGTCTGCATCTTAGCACTGGTGCGGTACTTAAAAAAACAAAAATCAGCAAATTCTTAAATCAAAAAGGGGGACTTTTCTATGAAAACCAAAAAAAATCAGATCTGGAACTTTAACAGCGAAATTGAATCAGAAGTTTGTGGAGAAGGCGTAAAGCGCAAAATATTAGCGTATGCCGATGAGCTGATGTGTGTGGAAAATCATTTTGAAAAAGGAGCCATTGGTGCGCTGCATCATCATCCGCATACCCAGATTACATATGTGGTGTCAGGTCAGTTTGAATTTACGATCAATGGTGAAAAGAAGATCGTAAATCCGGGAGATGCACTGCTAAAGAGAGATTCGATTGAGCATGGCTGTGTATGTTTAAAAGAGGGAATCCTTTTAGACATCTTTACACCGATGCGGGAAGAGTTTGTGCAGGATAAAGATTGACAATCCGCACACAAAATGATTAAGTACGGTTGCTATGAGTAAGTGAAATAGTAGTCATGGAAATAAAAAGCATATGCAGAATATATCAACGGAAAACGAAGTTATAATAAAGAAATGATTTAAGGTGTATGGAATGTATAAAAAATCATTAGCAGGTGCCGTCTGTAACACAAAAAATTGTGTACAGACGGCACTTTGTGTTATACTCTGAATACGAATGATATATCTGAATTTTTGAAATGACAGATCATCTAATGTCCGAAAATAAAAGAACAGACTACAGAAAGTGAGAAATAAAGGAATGCAGTACCACGGAGGAGACATATACCGCAATCAGATAAGACTGGATTTTTCGGTGAACACCAACCCGCTTGGAATGCCAGATCCGGTGAAAGAAGCACTTCATCAGGCAGTGGAGGAAGCAGAAAACTACCCGGATATCAGAGCACAGGCACTTAGCGCTGCAGTCACAGAGCAGTTACAGGTGCGAAAAGAACAGCTTGTGTTTGGAAATGGTGCATCAGAATTGTTCCATGCCGTTTTACATGCCATAAAACCATCAAAAATACTGATCCCGGTACCTTCTTTTTTGGGATATGAAGAGGCAGCAAAAGCAATAGACTGCGAAGTTATCTTTTATGAGATGAAAAAAGAAGAAAATTTCTGTCTGACCGACCGCATATTGGATGTGTTAGATGAGAATATTTCTCTGGTATTTCTGGCAAATCCCAATAATCCGGTCGGAAATCTCGTTGAACCGGAACTGATTTTTCAAATTGCAGAAAAATGCAGACAGTGTGACATTACGCTGGTGTTAGATGAATGTTTTATGGAACTGACCGGGAAAGAACAGACATATTCTTTTTTAAAACGGCTGGATGAATTTCCAAATGTAGTCGTGATACGTGCATTTACCAAATTATATGCGATACCGGGGGTGCGGCTGGGATATCTGGTTTGTGAGCAGAATTTAGCAGAAAAGATCCGGTTGCAGTTACCGGAGTGGAATCTGTCGGTATTCGCCCAGAGAGCGGGAGTCGCTGCAATAAAAGAGCAGGAATATATTGCGCGTGCGGTAGTATGTATTCAGACGCAGCGGCAGTTTTTGCTTGAAGAATTACAGGCGGCGGGATGCAGTGTGTTTGATTCCGATGCAGACTATCTGTTATTTTACAGTGAAATGCCGCTGTATGAGTTATTTTTACAGCGCGGTATTCTGATCCGTGACTGCAGTAATTTCCGGGGGTTACAGAGAGGTTATTACCGGATCGCGGTAAAATCAGAAGAACAGAACCGGATGTTTGCAGAGGTGTTAAGGGAAATTCATGAAAATGCACAGGCAGCAGAGCGTATTGACCTGATGAAAGAGAAGTCAGAAGAACGAAATGACAGAGTAAAAGGGCAGGAGTGCATCGGCAAAACCGGAGCAACAGCCCAACTGGTGCACAAAACAGGCGCGGTAGAATTTGTGCTGCCTGGAGATATCGAGGGTCGCAGTTTTGCAATCATCACAAAAGAACTGGCGGAGCGGGGAATTGTGATCCCGGAAGAACAGGAGCCGGTGACCAAACGTGTGATCCATACGAGCGCTGACTTTGGATATGCAGATACACTTACCTTTTCAGAAAATGCGGTTGCAGTTGCAAAGAGCCTGATCCGAAACGGTGCGGATATCGTGACGGATACAAACATGGCATTATCCGGCATCAATAAAAAAGTACTTGAAACATATGGTGGTATGGCACATTGTTTTATGGCAGATGAAGAGGTTGCAAAAGAGGCAAAAGAGCGCAGGGTGACGCGGGCAGTTATTTCCATGGAACATGCGGCAAAACTGGACAAGCCGGTCATTTTTGCTGTGGGAAATGCCCCGACAGCGCTGATACGTTTATATGAACTGATTAGTGATGGAATTTACCGCCCTGCATTTATCATCGGAGTTCCGGTTGGATTCGTCAACGTGGAGGTGGCAAAAGAAATGATCCTGCACACCAATGTGCCTTGTATCGTGAACCGGGGAAGAAAAGGAGGCAGCAATGTGGCTGCTGCGATCTGTAATGCATTGTTATATGAAGTGCGGCGGGAGGATGCAGTGAAAAAGGTGGATTGATAGATTTTCGCCTGATATCACGAAGATTCTTGTAAGAGAAAAAGGAGAACCCAATGCGCTATGGATTTACAACCGGAAGCTGTGCGGCAGCAGCAGCAAAGGCGGCAGCATATATGTTGTTTACCGGAAAAATAAAAAATGAGATAGAGATCGAGACACCAAAAGGAATCCGTTATCATGCTGCGATCACAGACATAAGACGAGGTGAAACAGAAGTAAGCTGTGCAGTAATAAAGGATGGTGGAGACGATCCTGATATTACGACAGGGGCACATATCGTGGCAACTGTTTCAAGGATTGACAGTGACATGCAGCAAAAAGGGAAGTCTGCGCATTCACAGAAGATCGTGATCGATGGGGGATACGGTGTCGGGCGTGTCACAAAACCGGGATTAGACCAGCCGGTCGGAAATGCAGCCATCAATCATGTGCCGCGGGAGATGATCGAAAAAGAGGTGAGGGAAGTCTGTGCGCTCACGGATGAAGGGGCAGATATTCTGGTTGAAATTTCTGTACCGGAAGGGGAAGAACTTGCGTCGCAGACATTTAATCCGAGACTTGGCATCACAGGAGGGATCTCGATTCTTGGAACGAGCGGCATTGTGGAGCCGATGAGCAGCAGGGCGCTGCTTGAGACGATCCGTGTGGAATTAAAACAGAAACGTGCGTTAGGAGATTCCATCGTAGCAGTCTCACCGGGAAATTATGGACTTGATTATATGAAACGGACTTACGGTTATGATCTGGATAAAAGTGTGAAATGCAGCAATTTTATCGGAGATACGATTGATATGGCGGTGGAAAATGGATTTAAAGCCATGCTTCTGACCGGGCATATCGGCAAGCTGGTAAAGGTCGCCGGAGGAATCATGAATACACATTCAAGGGAAGGAGACTGCCGGATGGAGCTGATCGCATCATCTGCTCTGTTAGCAGGAGCGGATGCGGATACAGCACGTCAGGTTCTTTCCTGTGTGACAACGGAAGAGGCAGTCAATGTATTAAAAAAGGCTGGGCTGTGTGAACAGACAATGAAACTTATCATGCAAAAGATCATGTTTTACCTGAATAAAAGAGCAGCAGGGAAGATCGTGGTTGAGTGTATTTTATATTCGAACGAGCATGGAGGACTTGGAGAAAGTGACGGAGCAGCAGAATTGATCGGGAGACTGAAGGAGGAGAAGCAATGATATATTTTGTAGGTGCCGGCTGTGGAGCAGCAGACCTTATTACAGTGCGTGGAATGCGGCTGTTAGAAAAAGCAGATGTAGTGATCTATGCGGGATCACTGGTAAACCCGGAGTTACTTTCCTATACCGGGGAGGGGTGTGAGGTTTATAACAGTGCAAAAATGACACTGGAGGAAGTCATAGATGTGATGAAAAAGGCACAGGCAGAAGAAAAAATGCTGGTGCGTCTTCATACCGGAGAGCCGAGTCTTTATGGGGCAGTCAGAGAGCAGATGGACTGGCTGGATGAACTGGGGATTCTCCTCGTAGTACTTCAGCAGGCGGTCGGCATACTTGCCGGTCTTGAAGAAGTAAGCCTCCTCGTGGGCATCATAGACCTCGCGGCCGCAGTCGGGGCACTTGCCGTCCACCAGCTGGCTGTCGGTCCAGAAGCTCTCGCAGGGCTTGCAGTAGTGGCCGATGTACTCGCCCTTGTAGATGTCGCCCTGCTCATACAGCTTGGTGAAAATTTTCTGGCAGGACTCCATGTGGTAGTCGTCGGTGGTGCGGATGAAGCGGTCGTAGCTGACGTCCAGCAGCTTCCACAGATCCTTGACGGTGGCTACGATCTTGTCCACATACTCCTTGGGGGTCACACCGGCGTCGGCGGCCTTGTCCTGGATCTTCTGGCCGTGCTCGTCGGTGCCGGTCAGGAACATCACGTCGTAGCCCTGCATCCGCTTGAAGCGTGCCAGTGCGTCGCAGGCGACAGTGGTATAGCTGTGGCCGATGTGCAGCTTGTCGCTGGGGTAGTAGATGGGAGTGGTAATGTAGAATGTCTTGTGCTCACTCATAGGTTGATACTCTTCCTTTCCTGATTGGTAG